>LSQX01033803.1_pt1 | contig 86398 bp, 77 predicted proteins | sample 654561 | NCBI WGS metagenome assembly LSQX01 (sample SAMN04489861, study PRJNA283612) | anaerobic digester metagenome | isolation source: 4 biogas reactors fed with cattle manure at either 37C or 55C with and... | place: Denmark: Kongens Lyngby | collected 2014 | reverse complement strand
CTTGCTTATTCCGGCGGGCTTGACACGTCTATCATCATACCGTGGCTCAAAGAAAACTACGGCTGTGAGGTCATAGCCGTTTCGGGCGATGTCGGTCAGGGCACGGAGCTTGACGGGCTTGAGGAAAAGGCAATCAAGACAGGCGCCTCAAAGCTTTATATAGAGGATTTGAAAAGTGAGTTTGTCGAGGATTTTATATGGCCTTGCCTAAAGGCGGGCGCGAAATATGAGCAGTATCTTCTCGGCACTTCTTTCGCGCGACCCGTTATAGCCAAAAGAGTTGTGGAGATAGCAAAAGCCGAGGGCGCCGACGCCGTTTGCCACGGCTGCACGGGCAAGGGGAACGACCAGGTGCGTTTTGAGCTGACAATAAAGGCGTTTGCCCCCGACATTGATGTTATAGCGCCATGGAGAATATGGGACATAAAAAGCCGCGAGGAAGAAATCGAATATGCCGAGGCGCGCAACATCCCGCTGAAGATTACGAGAGAAACAAACTATTCAAAGGACAAAAACCTTTGGCATCTTTCGCACGAGGGACTTGACCTTGAGGACCCGGCAAACGAGCCGCTTTATGACAAAATCCTTGAGATGGGTGTAACGCCCGAAAAGGCGCCCGACATTCCGGAATATATAACGATTTCATTTGAAAAGGGTGTTCCCGTAAAGCTTGACGGTGCGGCGCTCGACGGTGTGGCGCTGATTGAGAAGCTTAACGAAATCGGCGGCAGAAACGGAGTCGGCATCCTTGACATTGTCGAAAACCGCCTTGTCGGAATGAAGAGCCGCGGAGTTTACGAGACTCCCGGAGGCACAATTCTTTACCATGCCCATGACGCGCTTGAGACAATATGTCTCGACAAAGACACAGCCCATTTTAAGGCGATTGTCGCGGGCAGGCTGGCGCAGCTTGTTTACAACGGTCAGTGGTTCACGCCATTGCGCGAGGCCATCGACACATTTGTCAACAAAACTCAGGAGACAGTCACGGGGGATGTCAGGCTGAAGCTTTATAAAGGCAACATCACAAACGCGGGCATAACAAGTCCCTACACGCTTTACGACACCGCGGCGGCATCGTTCGACGAGGACGAGGATTTTAATCAAGCCGATTCGGCGGGCTTCATCAACCTTTTTGGACTTCCCATCAAAATCAAGGCAAAGCTTGACGAAAGCAGAAAAAATTAAATTCCGGAGGCGTTAAAATGAAGCTTTGGGCAGGCAGGTTTGCAAAGGAGACAGACAGTCGCGCAAACAGCTTTAACACTTCGCTACCGTTTGACAGGCGCATGTTTGCGCAGGATATAGAAGCGAGCGCCGCTCATGCCGAAATGCTTGCGGCGACGGGTGTCATAAGCTCTGACGATGCAAAAAAGATATTGTCGGGGCTTGAGGGCATTTTGCGGGACATAACGGAAGGAAAGCTCACGCTTGACAACGACGCCGAGGATATTCATATGTTTATCGAGGCGGAGCTGACGGCGCGCATAGGCGACGCGGGCAAGCGCCTTCACACGGCGCGGAGCAGAAACGACCAGGTTGCCGCCGATTTGCGCCTTTATCTGCGAGACGAAACAGATTCACTCAAGGCTCTCATCAAAGAGCTTTGCGGCACGCTCATATCAAAAGCCGGCGAGCATAAGGAAACAATCATGCCCGGCTACACACATTTGCAGCGCGCCCAGCCCGTCACGTTCGGGCATCACCTGATGGCTTATGTTTCCATGTTCCTGCGCGACATCGAAAGACTGGATGAATGCCGCGGGAGAATAAACGTCATGCCGCTCGGCAGCTGTGCGCTTGCGGGCACGACTTATCCGATAGACAGACAGCTCACAGGTGAGCGGCTGAAATTCGGCTCTGTCTGCGCAAACAGTCTTGACGGCGTTTCAGACCGCGATTTTTGCATAGAGCTGGCGGCGTGCGTTTCGATAGCGATGATGCACCTTTCCCGTTTGTCCGAGGAAATAATTCTTTGGAGCAGCTGGGAATTCAAGTTTGTGGAGCTTGACGACGCGTTCAGCACAGGCTCAAGCATTATGCCTCAAAAAAAGAATGCCGACATAGCCGAGCTTGTCAGGGGAAAGACAGGCAGGGTATACGGCGATCTCATGGCGCTGCTGACCGTCATGAAAGGACTGCCTCTTGCATATAACAAAGATATGCAGGAGGATAAGGAAGCAGTTTTTGACGCCGTCGACACACTGCGCGACTGTCTCACGGCATTTATACCGATGCTCGAAACAATGACGGTGCTTTGTGAAAACATGAGAAACGCCGCCGCCCGCGGCTTCATAAACGCGACTGACCTTGCTGATTATCTTGTGAAAAAGGGTGTTGCGTTTCGCGACGCTTACAAGGTGTGCGGCGAGCTTGTCGCACTGTGCGTCAGAGACGGCATTATACTTGAGGAAATTCCGATTGAGACGCTGAAAGAGCATTGCGGCGCGTTTGAAAAGGATGTTTACGGTGCCATAAGCCTTGAAAGCTGCGTCAACGCAAGGAATTCGGAGGGCGGGACTTCGCCGCTGTCGGTGGCGCGCCAGATACAGCTTGCAAAAAATGCTTTGGAGGAAACAAAATGAAACACTTTTTAAAACTCAGCGACCTTTCCGCGGAGGAGATATACAGACTGCTCGATATCGCGGCGGATCTTAAATACAAGCAGAAAAACGGCATTCCGCACAGATATCTTGAGGGGAAAACAATCGCTCTGGTTTTTAAAAAGGCCTCCACAAGAACACGCGCGTCCTTTGAAGTCGGAGCATACCAGCTGGGCGCTTACGGCGCGTTTCTTAACGCCGCCGATATGCAGATATCAAGGGGCGAGCCTGTTCAAGACACAATACGCGTCCTTTCAAGATATTTTGATATGCTGATGATAAGGACGTTCGAGCAAAGCTATGTCGAGGATCTTGCAAAATACGGCTCGATACCCATAATCAACGGCTTGACGGACTATTGCCACCCAACACAGGTCATTGCCGATCTCATGACGATACGCGAATACAAGGGCGGGCTTGAGGGGCTCAAGCTGTGCTACATAGGCGACGGCAACAACATGGCAAACTCATATATTGTCGGCGCGCTCAAGGCGGGCATGCGCATGACGGCAGTCTGTCCCGAGGGATACCGCCCCGACCCGTTTGTGCTTAACTTCGCAAAGGCATACGGCGACAAGTTTAAGCTGTGCGGCGAGCCTTTGGAGGGAGTCGTCGGCGCAGATGTGCTTTGCACCGATGTTTGGACTTCGATGGGGCAGGAGGAGGAGACTGAAAAAAGAAAAAGAGCGTTTGACGGATATCAAATAAACGACGAAATAATGAGCGCCGCAAACCCCGGCGCGGTTGTCCTGCACTGCCTTCCGGCGCATAGGGGAGAGGAGATAACGGAAAAGGTTTTTGAGGAGCACGCGGACGAAATCTTTGACGAGGCGGAAAACAGGCTTCACGCGCACAAGGCGATTATGGTTGCCCTTTCAGGCAACTGCGGCAAATAAAAGCGCAAACCTTTACGGACCGTATCAAAACGCCGACGCTTGGGCGCATTGATGCGGTCCGTTTGCCGTAACAAAAAAGCACATAAAAGTTTACGGGATTTTACCCGTTTTTGCTTGTGCTTACGGCTATTATAATGTATAATAATATACTGCGTAAATATATGACGGCGCGAGTGACATAAAGCAGACATAAAACGGGGAGAATAAATTTGCCGGAAACAGACAAAGAGAAGATATTTGTTTCGCCGAGTGAGATAGCGCGGCAGCGTGAATACGCCGAGCTTGCGAAAAGCGTTTTGAGCGCAAGATTCAGCGGCGAGCCGCTTGCGTTTGTCCGCACATACGGCTGCCAGGGAAATGTCTCCGACGGCGAAAGAATAAAAGGAATGCTGCGCCAAATGGGATTTGGGTTTACCGATGAGCCGGGAAACGCCGATTTCGTGATTTACAACACCTGTGCCGTGCGCGAACACGCCGAGGACAGGGTGTTCGGCAATGTCGGCGCTCTTAAACCGCTGAAGCTTAAACGAAAGCACATGAAAATAGCTTTGTGCGGCTGCATGATGCAGCAGGAAAAAGTCGTTGAACGCATCAAAAAAAGCTTCCCGTTTGTCGATATGGTAATCGGCACACACACAGAGCATATGCTGCCGGAGTATGTTTACAGGCTTTATCAATCAGGCAAAAAGGTGTTTGAGACGCCGGATTCGCCGGGCGTTATCGCCGAAGGGCTGCCTGTCGAGCGTGACAGCGCGTTTAAGGCATGGATTCCGATAATGTACGGCTGCGACAACTTTTGCAGCTATTGTATTGTGCCTTATGTGCGCGGCAGGGAGAGAAGCCGCTCACTAAATGCCGTGCTTGACGAGGCGCGCGAAGCAGTCGCCGCGGGCTGCCGCGAGATAACTCTTTTAGGTCAAAATGTCAACTCTTATGTCGGCGGCGGAGGTGTTAACTTTTCACATCTGTTGCGCGAGATAAACGCCATAGACGGCGATTTTATAATACGCTTTATGACGTCCAATCCCAAGGACTGCACAAGCGAGCTGCTCGACACAATGGCGCAATGCGAAAAGGCGGCAAAGCATTTGCATCTGCCTTTTCAAAGCGGCAGCGACAGGATTTTAAAAGAGATGAACAGGCGCTACACACGCGAAAAATACCTTGACCTTGTCAGGTACGCGCGCCGTGTTATGCCGGGTCTTTCCATAACAAGCGACGTCATAGTCGGCTTTCCGGGAGAGTCTTATGACGACTTTCAAGAGACCATGAGCCTTGCTGACGAAGTGAAGTTTTCCTCTCTTTTCATGTTTGTTTTTTCCCCGCGCGAGGGCACGGCGGCGTCAAAGCTTCCGGATGCTGTGGACAGGGGCGAAAAAATAAAATGGTTTCAGGAGCTTGAACGGATGCAGGCAAAAAACTCCGAGGAAATAGCGGCGTCGATGGTTGGCAAAACATTCAGGGTTCTATGCGACACAGACTGCCGAAACGGCCTGCTTTCCGGAAGGACGGAGGGCGGCATGACGGTGACGTTTGAGGGCGAAGCCGATATGGTCGGAAATTTTGCAAATATCAGGATAGACACAAATTCCGCGTGGAGCCTTAAAGGCTCGGCGGTCAAATAAAAATATAAGGACGGTGTCTGAAATGGAGCTTATCAAAATGGCAAGGGAACTCGGCGCGGCAATACAGCGGGACGAGCGTTATATAAGGTTTATGGAAGCGCACGAAAAAAACGAAAGTGACAGCGGGCTGAACGAGCTTATAGGGAAAATACAGCTTGTGCATATGTCATATCAGCACGAGGCGGCAAAGGACGACGCCGACGGCGAAAAGCTTAAGGCTTACGATAAAGAATTCAACGGGCTTTACAATGAAGTCATGTGCAACGCTAACATGAGGGAATATGAAAACGCAAAGCAGGAAATAGACAAGCTCATGAAAAAGATAACGGGCATACTGACACTTTGCGTGAGGGGTGAAGACCCGGCGACGTGCGACCCGGACGCCGACCAGAGCTGCGCCGGGGACTGCTCAGCGTGCGGCGGATGCGAAGAATAAACACAAAATTTACTGATACGGATGTGAAAGTTGAAATGGCGGAAATGACGCCCATGATGAGGCAGTATTTCAAAATAAAGGACAAGTATAAGGACTCGATACTGATGTTCCGCCTTGGCGATTTTTACGAGATGTTTTTTGACGACGCCAAAACGGCGTCACGCGAGCTGGAGCTTGTGCTGACAGGCCGCGACTGCGGTCAGGAGGAGCGCGCCCCCATGTGCGGAGTGCCGTTTCACAGCGCCGACTCATATATAGCGCGCCTCATTGCAAAGGGCTATAAAGTCGCGATTTGCGAGCAGACGGAGGATCCGTCACAGGCAAAGGGGCTTGTTGAGCGTGACGTCGTAAGAGTTTTGACGCCCGGCACCGTGATTGAAAGCAGCATGCTCGACGAGTCAAAAAACAACTTCCTTTGCTGCCTTTTCTGCGGAGAAAAAGACGCGGCCGTCTGCTTTGCGGACATATCAACAGGCGAGGTACACCTGACCTTTGCGGAGGAATACGGAAAAGGCGAAAAAATTATAGACGAGCTCGGAAAGTTTATGCCGTCCGAAATAATTTACAACTCGGGAGCCTCCAAAGCGGCGGGCATTGCGGAATTTATCAGAAACAAGCTCGGAATTGCCGCGGAGGGGCAGGGCGACGATCTTTTTTCATACGATGCCTGCGCCGCCGAGATTATAAAGCATTTTGGTGTCAACGCGCCGGACGACATAGGGATCAGCGCCGCGCGGGAGGCCGTGTGTGCCTTGGGCGCGACACTTTTATATTTGCGCGAGTCACAAAAATCGTCGCTGTCAAACATTCGCGATGTAAACTTTTACAGCGATTCGCAGTTCATGCGCCTTGACGTGTCCTCGCGGCGCAACCTTGAGCTGACAGAGACAATGCGCAGCCGCGAAAAGCAGGGGACTCTCCTTTGGGCTCTCGACAAAACAAAAACACCGATGGGCAAAAGACTTATCAGAAGCTGGATTGAGCAGCCGCTGATAAGCGTGGCAAGGATAACAAGGCGGCACAACGCCGTCGGGGAGCTTCTGTCCCAAAACGTCATGCTGCGTGAGCTGCGTGACAATATGTCGGACATACGAGACATGGAAAGGCTCATGGCAAGGATAGTTTACGGCACCGCGAACGCAAAGGAGCTGAAAGCGCTTGAGGAGACCGTCAGACTTCTGCCGTTTATTGCCGAGCCGCTGAAAAATGTCAGCTCCGAGCTTTTGAAGCAAATAAGCTCCGGGATTGATATGCTTGACGACGTCGGTTCGGTGATAAACGCCGCGATTGTCGACGATCCTCCGTTTTCGGTGCGGGAGGGCGGCATGATACGCTGCGGATTTAACAGCGAGCTTGACAGCTTGCGTGAAATTGTCGCAAGCGGAAAGGGATTTATCGCCTCAATCCAAACAGACGAGCAGGAAAAGACAGGCATAAAAAAACTGAAAATCGGCTACAACAGAGTTTTCGGATATTATATCGAGGTTCCGAACTCGTTTTCACAGCTTGTGCCCGACGAATACATAAGAAAGCAGACGCTGGTCAACTGCGAGCGCTACATAACACAGGAATTAAAGGAGCTTGAGGCAAAGGTGCTTGGCGCGCAGGACAGGATAACGGGTCTCGAATATGAGATTTTCAACGCTGTCCGCTCGTCTGTCGCCGACGAGCTTCACAGGATTCAAAGGACGGCGCACGCTTTGGCGCAGCTTGACGCGCTCTGCTCCTTCGCCTACGCGGCGGGCGCTTACAGCTACGTCTGCCCTGAGATAAACGCCGGCGACAGCATTGAAATAAAAGAGGGACGCCACCCTGTCGTCGAGCTGATGCAGGAAGGAGCGCCTTTTGTCCCGAACGACACTGTTCTTGACTGCACAGATAACAGATGCGCCATAATCACAGGTCCCAACATGGCGGGCAAGTCCACATATATGCGCCAGGTAGCGTTGATTTTGCTGATGGCGCAGGCGGGGAGCTTCGTCCCCGCGTCAGCGGCGAAGCTTGGAGTTGTCGACAGCATTTTCACGCGTGTCGGAGCGTCGGACGACCTTGCCTCCGGACAGTCAACCTTTATGGTGGAAATGAGCGAAGTCGCCTCCATCCTCAAAAACGCCACGTCAAGAAGCTTAATTGTTTTTGACGAGATAGGGAGAGGTACGTCTACTTTTGACGGCATGAGCATAGCGCGCGCTGTGCTTGAGTATGCCGCCGACAAGCGAAAGCTTGGGGCTAAAACATTGTTCGCCACGCATTATCATGAGCTGACGGAGCTTGAAAATGAAACAGACGGTGTAAAGAATTACAATGTTTCCGTTAAAAAGCGCGGCGACGATATAACATTCCTGAGGAGGATTGTAAGAGGCGGCGCGGACGGCAGCTACGGCATCGAGGTGGCAAAGCTTGCCGGTGTGCCGGCGTCCGTAGTCAGCCGTGCAAAAACAATCCTGCGCGGACTTGAATCAGACACCTGCCGCAAAACAACATACGAAGTAAAGGTTGAAGGCTTTACAGACGAGCCGCAAATCTCGTTTGAAAGCAACAGAGAAAAAGAGATAATCAAAAAGCTGAAAGCCATGGACGTAAACACATTGACGCCGATAGAGGCGCTGTCAAAGCTGTATGAGATTGTGAACGAATCAAAAAACATCTGAGCGTTCTTGCAGGCGCGGGAGGTGGAGCAAAATGTCAAAAATCAATGTTTTGTCAAAGCAGACAATAGAGCTGATTGCCGCGGGTGAGGTTGTCGAACGCCCGGCGTCCGCGGCAAAAGAATTGCTTGAAAACTCAGTTGACGCGGGTGCCACAGACATAACGCTTGAAATAAAAAACGGCGGCATAACATACATGAGGATAACCGACAACGGCAGCGGCATAAGCCGCGAGGATGTGAAAGCCGCTTTTATGAGCCACGCGACGAGCAAGATATCAGACGCGCGCGACCTTGACGCCATATACACGCTCGGATTCAGGGGTGAGGCGCTTGCCTCAATCGCCGCCGTATCGCGTGTCGAGATACTCACACGCGCGCGTGGCGAGGATATCGGCACACGCTTTGTCGTCGAGGGCGGCGAGGCGGGAGAGCCGGAAGACGCGGGATGCCCCACGGGCACCACCTTGATAGTGCGCGACCTTTTTTTCAACACGCCCGCGCGCATGAAGTTTTTAAAAAAAGACATATCCGAAGCAAACGCCGTTGCGGGCGTTGTCGACAGAATGGCTTTGTCACTGCCGGGAATATCTTTCAGATTCATAAGGGACGGCAAGGAAACTTTGCTGACTCCCGGCGACGGCAATCTTGACAGCGCCGTATATTCGGTGTTCGGCCGCGAGTTTCTTGACGGTATGATTCGGGCCGATTATGAACACGGGGATGTAAAGGTCAGCGGCTTTACATCAAAGCCTTCGGCGGGACGGGCAAACAGAAGTATGCAGTTCTTTTTCTTAAATGACAGGCAGATTAAATCAGCGACAGCCTCCGCCGCTCTTTCCGAGGCTTACAGGAATTCCATCGTATCAGGCAAGTTCCCGATGTGTGTTTTGAGCATTTATGTTTCGCCGCACACAGTTGACATAAATGTGCATCCTTCAAAGACAGAGGTGCGATTTTCAGACGAAAAAGCAATTTTTAACGCCGTTTACTATTGTGTTAAAAATGCCGTTGAGGGGGACAGGGGCAGAGTTCAATTCACTGTCGGATCCGCAAAAAATCATGCCGAAACGCTTGAGGTTCAAGAGGACAAGCCCGAACAGCTAAGGATTTCACAAGAAGATGGCTACAAAAATGACGATTTTTGGGACAGGATAATAAGCGGCGGCAAAGAGCCTGCGGACAGGGAGGAAAAAAGCGGCGGGAGCAGATTTGTGCTGCCGCTCGACGATAAGACAGAAAGCGGATTGTCAGCGGGAAAGTCCGCGGAAAACGACTTTCTCCTAAAAGGCGGACTTAACCGCCAGACAGCGGCGGCGGCGGGAGCGACGGACTCGGAGGGTGAACCTGCCGCAACAATTATTGAAGATGAGCCTGTCGCGGAACAAGCCGGCGAGACGGAGGAATTCAACATAATCGGCGAGGCCTTCAAGACATATATTTTGGCGGAGTGTAAAGGCAAGATGCTTGTCATTGACAAACACGCCGCACATGAACGCATGATTTTTGAGCGTCTTAAGTCGTCGGGCGGCGGAGCTGATATGCAGATACTTTTAAAGCCGGTGACAGTCACTTTATGTAAGGAGGACTATTCGTCGGCGCTTGAAAATCTTCATCTCTTTTCACAAAGCGGCTTTTGTGTGCAGGATTTCGGAAACGGCACAGTCATAGTCAGCGAATGTCCCATCATAACAGACAGCGGCGACATAGCAGACATAATAGTCGAGCTTTCCGGGTATCTGTCTTTAAACAAAACTTTGCCCGTCTCTGAAAAAATCGAAAGGATTTACCATGTCACCGCATGCAAGTCGGCCATAAAGGCGGGGGACATTACATCAGATTATGAGATGCGCAAATTTACGGAAAAACTTTTGTCAATGCCTGAGATACGCTCCTGCCCTCACGGCAGGCCGGTTTTCATAGAGATTTCACGCAGGGAGTTGGAAAAAAGCTTTGGCAGAACGCGGTAAAATACCGATTGTCGCGGTTGTCGGGCCGACGGCGTCGGGAAAGACGTCGCTTGCCGTCGATTTGGCCCTTTATTACGGCGGCGAGGTTGTGTCCGCCGACTCGATGCAGATATATGAGGGCATGGATATTTCAACAGCAAAGCCGACGGCCGCCGAGATGCGGGGCGTGCCGCACCACCTTATAGGCTTTGTTTCGCAGGATGTGTCATTCAGCGTCGCCGACTATTGCGCCGCGGCGAAGCAAATCACAGAAGATATTCACGCCCGCGGCAAAAAGATCATACTTTGCGGCGGAACAGGGCTATATATAAGCTCACTGCTTGACAACATAATCTTTGGCGGCGCGGTCGCCGACACGTCGCTGCGCGAGGAGCTGAAGCGCAGGGTGCAAGGCGAGGGGGCGGCGGCTCTTTTGAGCGAGCTTGCCGAATTTGATCCGGAAACCGCGCAGTCGCTGCACGTCAACAACGTCGGCAGGATAATCAGGGCGATTGAGGTCTTTAAAACAACCGGAGTTACCATGTCGGAGCAAAAACGCAGGTCAAAAAGTGTTCCGTCGCCGTATGACGCGTGTGTTATTTGCCTTGACGCAAAGGAGCGTTCCTTTTTATACGGCAGGATAAACAAACGAGTCGATAAAATGCTTTCGGACGGGCTGCTTTTTGAGGCGGAACATTTTTATAAAAGCTGTTCGCGCGGCACGTCGCGTTGGGCTATCGGCTGCAAGGAGCTTGCGCCTTATTTTGCGGGCGAAAAAAGCATTGACGAGGCAGTCGAGGATGTCAAACGCGCCACAAGGAGATACGCAAAGCGCCAACTGACATGGTTTAACAAAATGGACGGCATAAAAAAGATTTACACGGACGAGCATCAAGGCGACGGCGCAATCCTTAAAGCCGCTTTGGAAATCATCGAAAATTCCGGGATTTTTCACAGAGGTGCAAGCTTATGAACGAGTTATCGGGCAAAGAAAAACAGCGCAGGCTAAGAACTGAAAAGGCGGTTTTGAGGTCAGTCGGCGTCATGCTTTTCGCGCTTGCTTTCTTTTACATTATATATGAAGTATATGACGTCAGCAGGCAAGGTGTCGTGACGCGCACAGCGACAGAGCAGATAATTGAAGAGACGCTCGACATGGAGGTTTTCGTAATTCGTGACGAAACATACATAGAGGGCTCGCCCGGCGGCGTAATTGTCCCGCTTGTCGGCGAAAGCGAGCGCGTGGCGGGCAATGCCGACATAGCCGCTGTTTTCCAAGACGCCGCGGCAGCGGAAAAATACATGGAGCTGAAAGCGATGAAAAAGGATCTTTTAAGGTATGATTCGCTGACAAGCCAGACAGCTTATTCAGGACTGAAGGTCGGGACGCTTGAAGCGTCGATAAAGACAGATGTGCGCGATTTTATACGCTGTGTTTACAAAGGAGACACGCAAACAGCTTTCAAAAACGCTGAGGATTTTCGCGACAAGGCGACGACTTTTGAAATAATCACAAAAGGTACGCTTGACATCGCTGACAAGCGTCAGGCGCTCGCGCGGCGCATATCGGCGCTTGAATCCTCCTTGGGCAAATACTCAATGGTCGGCACGGGCAACAGCACGGCCGGGTTTTATATGAGCGAGACAGACGGCTTTGAAAATTTGTTTAAGTACGGGGATGTGTCAAAGCTGACGCCCGAAATTGTGACGTCACTTCTAAAGTCAAAACCGTCAAAAGATAAAACGGCGCTCGGCAAGCTTGTTTGCAATTACAGATGGTATTTGGCGGCGGTGGTGGACTCCAAACAGGCGGGCGACATGAAAAAGGGCAAGGTTGTCACAATCAATTTACACGATTCGGACGTCAAAAGCATAACCGCGAAAGTTTACGCAAAAAACGAGGACACAAAAGGCAGGGCGGCAGTTGTATTTGTTTGCGGCGACATTAACTCACAGCTTTTAAGCCTGCGCAAAGAAAAGGCGAGTCTTGTTTTGAAGTCGCACAAGGGATTTTTGATAAACAGCGGAGAGATAAGGGTTTTGAAAGGCGCGGACGGCAAGGCGATAAACGGCGTTTACACTTTGAGGGGCAACATTATCAGCTTCAGGAAGATAAACGCAATATACTCAGGCGACGGGTTCATAATGTCAGGCGGCACATCGTCGGGAGGCTATGTTCAGCTTTACGATGAAATAATCACATCAGGGAGGAATCTTCGTGACGGGGCAGTCGTATACGATTGAAGAAAGCTTTAAAAGGATAAAGGACGAGATAGCTCAAGCGGCGGTAAAAGCAGGCAGAAATCCCGACGACGTCAAGCTGATGGCAGTGACAAAAACAGTCGCTCCGGAGCTTGTCAACGCGGCGATAAACGTCGGAGCCGACCTCATCGGCGAAAGCAAGGTTCAGGAATATTTGTCAAAGAAAGACGAAATTGACTTGACGCGCTGCAAGGTTCATTTTATCGGCCATCTTCAGACGAACAAGGTCAGACAGATTGTAGGCGAAGTGGCGATGATCCAATCTGCCGACAGCGTCAGGCTTGCAAGAGAAATCGGCAGGCGTTCAGTGAGCAAGGGAATCGTTTCCGACATTTTACTTGAGGTAAACATCGGCAAAGAGGAAAGCAAATTCGGATTTAAGCCCTCCGAGGTTTATGAAAAAGCTTGTGAGATTTCTGAAATTGAAGGTGTGAAAATACAAGGATTGATGACTTTACCGCCTTTTGATGCCACAAAAGAACAAACAACTGCTTTTTTTTCAAATATAAGGCAACTGTTTATTGACATCAGAGAGAAAAAAATACATAATGTTACTATGAGCGTATTGTCTATGGGTATGTCCGGCGACTATCGGGAGGCGGTTATTGCCGGTTCGACGCTGGTCAGAGTCGGCACGGCGATATTCGGAGCGAGGCGATATAATTAAATTCGGGCTGACGCCCGGCTTTAAAATTATTTTTTTATAGATTTGAACCTGGAAATATTTATGTTCGGGAGGAAAACAAAATGAAGATTTTTGACAAGATTAAGGAGATTGCAAAGCTGACGGACGAGGATTACGCCGAGGAAATGGACGATCAGGATTACGACTATAACGACGGGTACCAAGACGACGGAAGGGATATATACAGCAGCAGCGAAACGGAATATTCAAAAAACAGACATTCCGCGATATATCCGAACTACCAATCCGACAGGACTCAGACAAATCTTGTGGACATCAACTCGTCGTCGGCGCGCCCCAATGTCGTCTTTAAGCAGATAGAGCGTTTCGATGACGTAGGCCCCGTGGCAGACGAAATAAACGAAAAGCGCATTGTGATACTCAACCTTGAAACTTGTCCGAACGACATCACAAGGCGTGTGCTTGACTTTCTTTACGGTGTGGCATACGCAAACGCCGGAAAGATAAAAAGAGTGGCGGGCCGCGCTTATATCATCAATCCCAACAACGTGCAGCTTACGGGCGAGCTGCTTGACGAAATCGAAAACTCCAATATGGGAAGTTATTGATTAAAAAAGATGTGAGGAGACAGAGCGCTATGCTTACACCTGTGCAAATAAAGTCATACAGATTTCAATCAGCCGGCAGGGGGCTTTACAAATCGGATGAGGTGGATCAATTTTTTGAGAAGGTGTCCGCCTCATATGAGCATATATTCAGGGAAAACAGCGAGCTTGTTAAAAGGATCGGCCTTCTTGCCGACAAGATTGAAGAATACCGCAATGACGAGGAGCTAATAAAAAAGACGCTGATTGTCGCGCAGAGAAAAGCTGACGAGCTTGAAAAGGAAGCCGCCGAAGCAAGCCGAAAGCGTGTGTCCGATGCCGACAGAGAAGCGGAGGAAAAGCTTTCGGCAGCGGGGGCGAAGGCGGATGAGTTGGTGCGGTCTGCCGAGACATCGTCAAGTCAGCAGTTGGCCGCCGCCGCGGGCAAGGCCGAGCTTATAAAGATGAACGCCGAGGAGGAGGCGCAGGCAAAGCTTGACGAGGCGCAGGCAAAGGTTGACGCGCTGCTTGGCGGGCTTTCAAAAAAGCTTGCGGAGGAAAAGGACGCTTTAAAAAGAGTGAAATATGAAAGCAAGTTTTTCAGAAAAAAGCTGATTGATTCGTACAACGAGCAGCTCAGGCGGATAAACCAGGCGCTGAGCTTTATAGACGAGGAAATCCCCGCCGCGGATGAAACAGACAGTGAGCCGCCGGTGTCCGATGCTGCGGCGCCTGATGCTTCAGAGACTGATGCTGCGGAGACTGATATTGCGGGGATTGACGCCGCGGAAGACTCGGGACAGCCCAAACAGGCACAGGAGCGCAGAGCGGTCAATCATGACATAGATGAAAACCTGCGTTCGCTTCTGGGAGTTGAGAGCGAAAAGACATCAAAGGAGCAGCCGAAGGATGGGGAGCGCGAGGCGGGATCATTTACGGCAAGCGCACAGACAGTGGCAGAGGAGCCGATTGACGAGGGCGACGAGGGCGACGAGGGCGAAAAAGAGCCTGCGGAAAGACTTGCTGAAAAAGATGGTGTCGAACAGGAGACAGGCAAACAGGCCGACGTCGATTCAGAAGCTGTCGATTCCGCTGAAAACGATATATTCACATACGGCGAGGAAAAGACAGACGCTGCTGATTCTTACATATCCGCGCCGCGCTCCAAGTCGATTGACGAGCTGACAGAAAAGTACGGCAATGTCAAAAGCAGCGCCGACAGCTTCGGTGTCTTTGCCGCGAAGGCGGCGCAAGATTTTGAGACGGAGAAAAAGGAAGAAGCCGACGAGGAAGGCTTTAGGGTAAGTCTTGAGCAGTTTGTCGCCGAAGAAGACGAAACAGAGCATGGGGATTCTGCCGAAACAGTCGAAAGCAGGCTGCGCAAGTCGTTTTTCGGAAGCAGCGACGATGACGACGACGATGATGATGATTATGACGACGATGAATATGACGACGATGACGATGAATATGACGACGATGACGACGATGACGACGACCGTCCGCGACGTTTCAAGGGATTTTTCAAAAAATGATGGTTAAAATTAAAACGGCAAAGCAATTTTGCGCGGCAAACAATTTAAGCGAAGCGGCGCCGATGCCGTTATCCGAGGTGAGCGAATGCGAAGGGCTTTAGCGGCGGCGGCAATGGCGGCTCTCATAATTGCGGATCGCCTGATTAAAATCGCCGCTGAAACATCGCTCAAGGGTTCGGCCGATTATCCGAAAATTGACGGATTTTTAGCTCTGCGTTATGTCGAAAACACAGGCGCGGCTTTCGGCATATTAAGCGGAAGAACAAAGCTGCTTGCCTTGTTTACGGGGCTTGTTTTGCTTGCGGGGACAATCCTGCTGATGATCGGAAAGATAAAGGACAACTTGCTTTTTGCGGCCGCTGTGCTTATTGTCTCCGGGGGGCTAGGGAATTTTTATGACAGAGTTTTTGTCGGCTATGTCGTCGATTATATAGAGCTGCTTTTTGTGAAGTTTGCCGTATTTAACTTTGCCGACTGCCTCATAACAGTCGGCTCGGCGCTGGTTATAATATATATTATTATCGACGCCGCGCGCGACGCAAAAAGAAAAAGAGGTTCCGGATCTTGATACGGTTTATTGTTTCCGACGAACGCGCCGGAATGCGCCTCGACAAAATGATGGCGGAGGAATACCCCGGCGCTTCACGTTCTTTTATACAAAAAATGATAGCGGACGGCAATGTCGTCTTAAACGGACGTGCGCCGTCAAAAAGCGAGAGGCTCAAGGCAGGGGACGAAATCCTGATATTTTTGGCAAGCATTGCCGACACGGCTGTCGAGCCCGAAAATATTCCGCTTGACATACGCTATGAGGACGGCGACATCCTTGTGGTCAACAAGCCAAGGGGCATGGTCGTCCACCCGGCTGTCGGCAACAGTGCCGGGACACTTGTCAACGCTCTCCTTTTTTACTGCGGCGGCAGCCTTTCCGACATCAACGGCGACACAAGGCCGGGCATAGTTCACAGGCTTGACAAAGACACAAGCGGTCTCCTTATTGTCGCGAAAAACAACGATTCGCACATTTTAGTGGCCGAGCAGATAAAGAATCACAGCTTCAAACGCGAATATTCGGCGGTTGTGCACGGGGGGTTCAAAGAGCTGTCCGGAGTTGTTGACGCGCCCATAGGCAGGAGCGGACGCGACAGGAAAAAGATGTGCGTTAGGGAGGACAATTCGCGCGGCGCTGTTACGTATTTTGAGGTTGCGGAAGAATTAGGACAATTTACGCTTTTGAAATTGAGGCTCAAGACAGGCAGGACGCACCAAATAAGGGTTCACATGGCGCACATCGGACACCCTGTCGCCGGCGATCCCGTATACGGACCCAAAAACGGTGTTCGGCTCAACGGGCAGTGTCTTCACGCGGGTCTTGTTGGTTTCATCCATCCGCGCGACGGCAGATATATTGAAGTCACTTCGGAGCTTCCCGATTATTTCATCAATTTTCTCGGCAAGCTAAGGAGTTTATAACATCCGTAAACAGAAAGAGGTGCAAAATGGGTAAGAGCAACAAAATCCTGACAATAATGATTGCCGCGATTTCTGTCGTGGCTGTGATTTTCGCGTCAACATTCGGGTTTCATTATTTTCTCGGCAACCCGCTTGAAATAGTCCTTCCGGCAGACATGAACGCCTTCACTGTCGTAAACGGCGGGGATTTTTCAAACCGTGAGCTTGCCAGCATGATTAGGGGGATGAAGCGGCACGAACTCAACTATATGCAGGCCGCCGACTATTGTTATTGCGCTCGGGGCGAGGGAACATACGACTTTCTTAATGAGATGATGGCCGCCAACGGATACGAGTACATCGGCAGGAGCAGCAGCGACAAGAATATGCGATGCTTTTTCAAGGCGGAAATAAACAAAATAAGATGGGTGCGTGTTGAATACGATATACACGGGGTGTGGGCGACTTGGAATTTAGGGGCTCTCGAAGAATACGATTTGGCGAAAGACGGGTACAAAACCATTGATTAAACTCATATTTCGCGGATTCGCATAAATTTTGGAGGTGGCTGTATTGGATGCAGCGGCAAAAAAACAGTTAAAGATTACGGCGTGCAAAGTCAGGATGGGCATAATAGAAAGCGTATACAACGCAAAGTCAGGCCATCCGGGAGGCTCCCTTTCGGCGGCGGACATAATAACGTACCTTTATTTCACAAAGATGAATGTCGACCCGTCTAATCCGTCGTGGGGCGAGCGCGACCGCTTTGTGCTTTCAAAAGGGCACATTTCACCGTGCCTTTATTCGACGCTTGCGCACAGGGGTTTCTTTCCCGTTGACGAGCTGAAGACATTCCGCAAGGTTGAGTCAAGGCTTCAAGGGCATCCGAGCATGAGAAGCACGCCCGGTGTCGACATGAGCACAGGCTCGCTCGGTCAGGGGATTTCGGCGGCTGTCGGAATGGCGCTCGGCGCAAAGATAGGCGGAAAAAGGCTGCGCGTTTATGCCGTTTTAGGAGACGGAGAGATACAGGAGGGTCAAGTTTGGGAGGCGGCAATGTATGCCGCCGCCAAGGGGCTTGACAATCTTGCCGCCGTCGTGGACAACAACAACCTTCAAATAGACGGCTCTGTCGCGGAGGTCAATTCGCCGTATCCGATTCCCGAAAAGTTCAAGGCGTTCGGCTGGAATGTCATAGAAATTTGCGCGCACAGCTTCGACGAAATAGAGGCGGCGTTTAACGCGGCGGAGGAATTCAAAGGCAAGCCGACGGCAATAATCGCGCAAAGCATAAAAGGCAAGGGCGTTTCATTTATGGAAAATCAATATTCATGGCACGGCACCGCGCCTAATGCCGAGCAATACGGGCAGGCTATGGATGAGCTGAAAGCCTCCCTTGCGGAATTGGAGGGTTTATCATGACGGACACTTCTTTAAAGATAGCGACGCGCGACAGCTACGGCAAGGCGCTCGCGGAGCTTGGCGCGGTCAACGACAAGATAATTGTCCTTGACGCGGATCTTTCAGCGGCGACTAAAACGGGCGTCTTTAAAAAAGCCTTTCCCGACAGATTTTTTAACACCGGCATAGCCGAGGCAAATATGATGTGCATAGCCGGCGGTCTTTCGACAATGGGATACACTGTTTTTGCAAGCACGTTCGCGATGTTCGCGGCGGGAAGAGCTTTTGAGCAGGTCAGAAACACAATAGGCTATCCGCGCTTAAATGTGAAAATCGGCGCCACCCATGCGGGCATATCTGTGGGCGAGGACGGAGCGAGTCACCAGTGCTGCGAGGATATCGCGCTGATGAGGACGATTCCGGGCATGGTGATCATCAATCCCGCCGACGATGTCGAGTCAAGGGCGGCGGTTTTCGCGGCCGCCGAATATGAGGGGCCGGTCTATATGCGGTTTGGCAGGCTTGCGGCGCCTGTGCTGTTCGGCGACGGATACAGCTTCCAAATTGGCAAGGGCGCATTCCTTTGTGAGGGCACGGATGTCACAATCATAGCAACAGGTCTGATGGTCGGCGAGGCAATAGCCGCCCGCGAGCTGCTCTTAAACGAGGGGATATCGGCCGCTGTCATAAATATGCCGACAATTAAGCCGCTCGACAAAGAAATAATCGTAAAAGCGGCCGAAAACACCGGCGCCATAGTGACGGCGGAAGAACACAGCATAATAGGCGGCTTGGGCGCCGCTGTCGCGGAGACAATATGCGAAACAAGGCCGACGCCGGTTGTCAGGGTGGGCGTCGAGGATGTGTTTGGGCGTTCGGGACCGGCGGCAGAGCTTCTTCACATTTATGGTCTTGATGCCGCAAATATAGCGCAAAAGGCAAAGCTTGCCGTTTCGATGAAATAAACATTTTTGCCCGGCAGTGTGACTTGTCCGGAGGATATGACGAGGTTTAAGCTATGAGCAAAGAAAAGAAAGATATACGTTTCCGAAAGGCGTTTATAGGCGGATTCAAGCGCGAAAGCGTTGCCGAATATATCGAAGGGCTTCAAAAGGAGCTTTTTGAGTGCCGCGCCGCCGCTGCAAAATCAGCAAAGGAATTTGAAGATTCCCGTGTTAAGGAAAGTGTTTTTGCGCAAAAAACGGCGCTTATCTCCGCCGAAAACCAAGTGCTGCGCGAGGAGCTTAAGGACGTAAAGGCAAAGCTTGCGCACGCAGCGAGCGAACAGGGAGGGCAAAACGACAAATCCGCCGCCGATGCGGGGCGTTTTAAGTCGGAGCTGGAGACTGAACGCGGCATATCAGAGTCGCTGCGGCTTGATATGGCGGAGCTGAAAAAGCAGCTGAGCAGCGAATACTCGGCAAACGAGCTGCTTGTCGCGGCTATAAAAGGCAAGGACGCCGAGTTAGAAGCCCTCAGCGCAAGCCTGCCCGACAATTTGCCGTCGGCCGAAGAAACAACCGCCAAGATGGCGGCTGAAATTGAAAATGTAAAAGCCGAAGCGGCGGCTGAGGTTGAGAGCGCAAAGGCTGAGATGGCAGAAGAGATTGAAAAAATAAAGACTGAAGCGGCGGCTGAAATTGATAAAATAAAGGTCGAAGCGGCGGCAAAGGTTGAGAGCGCAAAAGCCGAAGCGGCTGAATCAGGGCATACTGAAAATAAGGACGAAATCATACCGCAGGAGGTTGCGCCGGAAGTTTTTATAAACAGTGAAAACGCTCTTGAAAACAACGAGGAATTTGAGGCGGACGGCGAGGATACGGCGGCTGACAAACCGCCTGTTGAAACGCCAAGCGAAGACGGCGATAAGCAAGAAACAAGACAGGCGCCTCAAAGCGGCGCCGCTCCGACTGTTTATGATAAGGATAAAATAGCGGACATAATAGCAAGGTATGAAAACACACGCAAGCAATCAGAAAACGACCCCCAATAAGGTGATAATATATGACGACGCACAGTATCGACACGGCAGATATAAAAGTCAAATCAAGGGATTTAAAAGCCGGAGACAGGATATTGCTCTCCGGCTTTATATTCACCGCGCGTGACGCGGCGCACAAGCGTATTTGCGGGATTATCGACGAAGGCGGCAAGCCGCCGTTTGAGATTGACGGGGCATGCATCTATTACGCGGGTCCCACGCCTGCGCCGCCGGGGGCTGTGATTGGCAGTTGCGGGCCGACGACATCGGGAAGAATGGACAAATTCGCCCCAAAGCTTTTAGACCTCGGACTTGCCGCGATGATTGGCAAGGGAGCAAGAAGCGTCGAGGTCACGGACGCCATCAAAAGGAACGGCGCCGTTTATCTTTGTGCTGTCGGGGGCGCCGGAGCGTTGGCGGCAAGATGTGTTAAAGCTTGTGAGGAAATTGCCTTTAAGGATTTGGGCTGCGAAAGCGTCAAGCGGCTTTTTGTAAAGGACTTTCCGCTTATTGTTGCAAATGACTGTGCGGGCGGCGATCTTTTTTCCGTCGGGCGCGCTGTCTGAAGTGTCAAGCGCCAGAACAAAGTTTATTCGGGGAGCGGCATCAAATAATGATATCATTTTCCGCTTTTTTGCAGCAGCTAATGTCAAGCCCGCCGTTGCTTGTGACGTCGATTCTTACGCTTGCCGTGATTCTTGTAAACGGCTGGACAGACGCTCCTAACGCCATTGCGACTTGTGTTTCCACGCGCTCAATGGGCGTAAAACCTGCGATATTAATGGCCGCGGTTTTTAATTTTCTCGGTGTGCTTGTCATGACTGCAGTAAACACTCAAGTCGCGCAGACGATATACAACATGGCCGATTTCGGCGGAGATCCGAGCAGGGCGCTGACGGCGCTTTGCGCCGCGATGGTCGCAATCGTAATCTGGGCGACTGCCGCGTGGTATTTCGGCATACCGACGAGCGAAAGCCACGCGCTAATCGCCGGGATTTCCGGCGCCGCCATTGCCCTCAACGGCGGACTGGGGGGCATAAACGGCGGCGAATGGATAAAGGTTATTTACGGTCTTTTTCTTTCGACTTTGCTTGGTTTTTTTTCAGGGTTCGCAACAGTGAAGACAGTCGAAAAGATATGCAGGAATATACCTCGTCAAAAGACAATCGGTTTTTTCAGGGGCGGTCAGATATTGGGCGGCGGCGCAATGGCGTTTATGCACGGCGCGCAGGACGGGCAGAAGTTTATCGGGGTGTTCCTCCTCGGCATGAGTCTTGCGGGCGGCAACGCCGGGGCGGCCGAGTTTTCAATACCTCTTTGGCTAATGGTGCTTTGCTCCGGAGTTATGGCGTTAGGCACGTCAATAGGCGGCTACAAGATAATTAAGTCTGTCGGCATGGACATGGTAAAGCTTGAAAAGTATGAGGGCTTTTCCGCCGATCTTGCGGGTGCGTTTTGTCTTTTGATTTCCACCTTAACAGGCTTGCCCGTCAGCACGACACACACAAAGACGACAGCGATAATGGGTGTCGGCGCCGGAAGAAGGCTTTCAAATGTGAATTGGGGCGTCGTAAAAGAAATGGGTTACGCGTGGGTGATGACCTTCCCCGGCTGCGGCGTCATCGGATATTTCACGGCGCTGATATTTATGCGGTTATTTTAACTTAGGAATGATGCTAATGTTTAATAAGAAGAAAGAAAAGCAAACAGATTATTTTGAAACATTTATTCAGCAGGCGCGGTACGCGTGCGAAGCGGCCGAAATCATCGTCGAGCTTTTTAATAAATTTGACACCTTCGATATCCCGAAAACAGTAGAAAAGCTTCACAAAGTCGAAACGGCGGGCGACTTTGTGAAAAAAAAGCTCACGGAGGCTCTTGTCGGTGAGTTTTTGCCGCCCATAGACCGCGGCGACATTTTGACGCTCGCAAACGAGCTTGACGAGGTCATCGACAATGTCGAGGACATTCTCCGCCACATCTACATGTACAACGTCACATCAATTAAGCCGGAGGCGCTGGAATTTGCGGAGGTCGTCCGAGAGATATGTAAGGCGACACACGACATGATCGTCGAGTTTAAAAACTTTAAAAAGTCGTCAAAGCTTCACGCGCTTGTTGTCGAAGTAAACACGCTTGAGGAAAAGGCCGACGACATTTATTTGCGCGCAATCAGAAATCTATACACCACCGCCTGCGACCCGCGCGAATTGATTGGATGGACGCGGATTTATTCCATAATTGAGGATTGCTGCGACAGCTGTGAGCATGTTGCGAACACTGTCGAAATGACGGCGATGAAAAACACATGATCGGCGCGGTTAATCGGCGGGAAAGGTACGGAAAAATAAATGGGTTTACCAATAGTAGCGATTGTCGGGCGTCCCAACGTCGGCAAATCGACTCTTTTCAACAAGCTTGTCGGCAGCAGGCTTGCGATAGTTGACGACACACCGGGCGTTACGAGGGACAGAATATACGGTGAATGCGAGTGGCTGGGCAGGAAGATGCTGCTTGTCGACACAGGCGGTATCGAGCCTTTTTCAGAGGACATAATTCTCTCACAGATGCGCCGCCAGTCACAGCTTGCAATCGAAAGCGCCGATGTCATAATACTTGTCACAGACGTCAGGTCGGGAATTGTCGCGACTGATGTCGAAGTCGCGCATATGCTCCTGAAATCAGCAAAGCCCATTGTGCTTTGTGTTAACAAATGCGACAGCGTCGGCGAGAATCCGATTGAGCTTTATGAATTTTACAATCTTGGTCTCGGCGAGCCTTTCCCCGTCTCCTCCGTTCACGGTCACGGCACGGGAGATATGCTTGACGAGGTGCTTAGACTGCTGCCGGACGAGGCGGACGGCGAGGGCGAGAGCGACACCGTAAATGTCGCCGTCATAGGCAAGCCGAATGTCGGCAAATCGTCGCTGATAAACGCCATTGTCGGCGAGGAGCGGGTCATTGTTTCCGATATCGCCGGTACAACGCGCGACGCTACTGACACGCCTGTTGAAAACGCACACGGAAAATTTATTTTCATAGACACCGCGGGGCTTCGCAGAAAAAGCAAGGTTGACTGCGCAATCGAAAGATATTCTGTCATTCGCGCGAGGATGGCTGTTGAGCGGGCGAGCGTCTGCGTCATCATGATTGACGCCTGCGAGGGCTTTACGGAGCAGGACTCAAAGGTGGCGGGCATTGCGCACGAGCAGGGCAAGGGCTGCATAATAGCAGTCAACAAGTGGGATGCCATCGAAAAAGACGGCAAAACAATGGACGCGTACAGAAAAAAGCTGATGCATGACTTTGCCTTCATGTCATACGCGCCGATAATTTTTATATCAGCCAAAACAGGGCAGCGGCTTGACAGGCTTTTTGAGCTTATAAAATATGTCGACAGTCAAAACGCGATAAGAATATCGACAGGCAAGCTTAACGACATACTTTCCGAAGCTGTCACAAGAGTGCAGCCGCCCACCGACAGGGGTAAAAGGCTGAAGATTTATTACATCACGCAGGCATCCACAAGACCTCCGACATTTGTGTGCTTTGTGAACAAAAGGAATTTGTTTCATTACAGCTACCAAAGATATATTGACAACCGCATCCGTGAGGTGTTCGGGCTTGAGGGCACGCCGACACGGATGATAATCAGGGAACGGGAGCAGAAATAAGATGGTGATTCTCGGCATAGACCCGGGGTACGCGATTGTCGGCTACGGGTTGATTGACTATAAGTCCTCCCGATTCAATGTGATTGATTTCGGGACGATAACGACAAGGTCGGACACGCCGTTCAACGAGCGCGTCGAGACAATTTTCGACAGCCTGACCTGCCTGATGAGGCGTTATTCGCCTGAGGCGATGGCGGTTGAAAAGCTTTTTTACCACACGAACGCAAAGACGGTCATAGACGTGAGCCAGGCGCGCGGCGCCATCATACTTGCCGCTCAAAAAAACGGATTAAAGATATTTGAATACACACCGCTCCAGGTTAAGCAAAGCGTCGTAGGATACGGCAGAGCCGAAAAAAAGCAAGTCCAGGAGATGACAAGGATAATCCTTAACCTCAAGGAAACGCCGAAGCCCGACGACGCAGCCGACGCTCTCGCCATGGCGATTTGTCACGCTCACACAAGCGGTTCGCTCATGACGGGCGGCGGCAGAGGAAAGCTAAAAATTAAAGATGGGATTTAAGCTATGTTTTACAGTTTGACAGGAAAAATAGCGCATATTGACGAAAACGGAGCGGCGGTAGACTGCGGCGGCGTCGCGTTCTACTGCTCCGCGTCCGCGAATACGCTTAGAAAGATAGGAAGCAAGGGCGAAACCGCGACAGTTTTTACATATTTAAACGTCCGCGGCGATGTTTTGGATTTGTTTGGATTTCACGACAGGCATGAGCTTGAGTGTTTCAAGCTGCTGATGGGTGTTTCCGGAGTCGGACCCAAGGCGGCGCTCTCCATTTTATCAAGCTTTGAGCCGTCCAAGCTTGCGCTTTGCATTGCCTCCGGAGACGCGAAAAGCATCACGGCGGCACAGGGAATCGGCCCGAAGATTGCGCAGAGGGTTGTGCTGGAGCTTAAGGGGAAGCTGACGCCAAGCTTTGCCGGCGCAATGTCCGAAAATATCGAAGCCGCCGGTGCGGCGTCCGCCGCGGGGAGCTGCGGAGAGGCGGTGAGCGCTCTGGAGATGCTCGGCTACAGCCGCACAGACGCTTCGGTGGCAGTCGGCAAGCTTGACAGCTCTCTCCCGACCGAGGAGCTGATAAAGCAGGCGCTAAGGCACCTTGCAAGGCTTTGATGATTATTTAGGGGAGGGAAACAAAAGATGTACAATGACTCGGAAAACAGAATAATAGCGCCGGAGTATTCGGCGGAAGATTCGGAAACAGAGCTTTCCCTCCGCCCAAAAAGCCTTTCTGAATATATCGGCCAGGAAAAGGTCAAGGAAAACATGAAGGTCTACATTGATGCCGCCCGAATGAGGGGGGAGGGTCTTGACCATGTTTTGCTTTACGGGCCGCCCGGTCTCGGAAAGACGACGCTTGCCGGAATTATTGCCAACGAAATGGGAGTCAGCATCAGGGTGACGTCCGGGCCCGCCATTGAAAAGCAGGGTGACCTTGCGGCTCTTTTAACAAACTTAAACGAAGGCGACGTTCTTTTCATAGACGAGGTTCACAGGCTGAACAGGAGCGTTGAGGAGGTGCTTTACCCCGCGATGGAAGACAGCGCGCTTGATATAATCATCGGCAAAGGTCCGTCGGCGCGCTCAATCAGGCTTGAGCTGCCGAACTTTACGCTTGTCGGGGCGACCACAAGGGCGGGGCAGCTTTCCGCACCGCTTCGCGACCGCTTCGGCGTTGTTTGCAGGCTTGAGATATACACACCGGAGGAGCTGGTGCAGATAGTCAGGCGCAGCTCTCGAATACTCGGCATAGTGATTGACGAAAGCGGCGCCGTCGAGATAGCGGCACGCTCAAGAGGAACGCCGCGCATAGCCAACCGCCTGTTAAAACGCGCGCGCGATTTCGCGCAGGTCATAGGCGATGGGGTTATAGATCACAAAAACGCCAAAAGAGCGCTCGACAGGATGGAGATTGACAAGCTGGGGCTTGACTCTGTCGACAGGCTTTTGCTTACGGCGATGATAAACAACTACAACGGCGGCCCCGTCGGTCTTGACACCATCGCCGCCGCAATCGGAGAGGAATCCATCACGATAGAGGATGTTTATGAGCCTTATCTTATGCAGATTGGTTTTTTGAGCAGGACGCCGCGTGGCAGGGTTGTCACACCGGCGGGTTACAGGCATCTCGGCATCCAGATGCCGGATCAGCAAACACTGTTTTAGGAGGTGTCTATGGGCAGGCTTTTTGGGACAGACGGAGTGCGCGGCATTGCGAACAGCGAGCTTTCATGCGAGTTTGCAGTGAAGATAGGGCGCGCCGCGGCGACAGTTCTTATGAGCGGCGACATAAAAAGACCGCGTGTGATGATAGGCAAGGATACGAGGATATCATCGGATATGCTTGAGTCGGCCATAGCGGCGGGGCTTTGCTCTGTCGGCGCGGATGTGGTGCTTGTCGGCGTCGCTCCGACACCGGCTGTGGCATACCTTGTAAAAAGAGAGGGCTGTGACGCCGGAATCATGATTTCCGCGTCGCACAACACATGCGAATACAACGGTATAAAGATTTTTAAGTCGGACGGCTACAAGCTGCCCGACGAGCTTGAAGAAAAAATAGAGGAGCTTCTCCTTGACGAAACAATGCCTCCAACTGTCAAAATCGGCGGCGAGGTCGGAAAGATTTGTTCCGACAAAGGCGCGATTTCACATTATATAGACCATATCCGCTCCACTGCCGAATGCGATTTCGGCGGGCTTCGCGTGGCGTTTGACTGCGCTAACGGCTCGGCGTCCGTGACGGCGCGCAAGCTGTTCACAAAGCTCGGCGCCGATTGCAGGTTTTTATGCTCGGAGCCGGACGGCACAAATATAAACGCCGGCTGCGGCTCGACACACCTTGAAAGACTTCAAAAGTATGTCGTCGACAATGCCCTTGACGCCGGTTTTGCTTTCGACGGCGACGCCGACAGGCTGCTCGCAGTCGACGCGGACGGAAACATTATTGACGGCGACATGATAATCGCCCTTTGCTCAAAACACATGAAGGAAAAGGGCGTCCTCAACAAAGACACAGTTGTTGTGACAGTGATGAGCAACATGGGCTTCACACGCTTTTGCGGCAAAAACGGCATTGCTTACGAGAGGACGAAAGTCGGCGACAGATATGTGCTTGAAAATATGGTCGAAAACGGCTATTCAATCGGCGGCGAGCAGTCCGGTCACGTCATTTTTCTTGATTACGCCAGCACGGGCGACGGTCAGCTGACGGCGGTTCAGATAATGAACGTCATGAAGCAGACGGGTAAGCCGCTTTCAGAGTTGGCGGCGGTGATGGAGGTTTTTCCGCAGATAATGATAAATGTAAAGGTGTCAAACATCGGCAAAGTGCGCTGTCTTTACGACGAGGAGATAAAAAAGTCAGTGTCGGAGGCGGAGAAGGAGCTTGGAAGCTCGGGGCGCGTTCTTGTCAGGGTGTCGGGCACGGAGCCGCTTGTCCGCGTTATGCTTGAGGGCAGCGACGGCAATCTGATAAAAAGGCTCGGCGAGGAAATAGCCGAGGTTATAAGGGAAAGGCTGATTTAAAAATTGCGTCAAAGGAGAATTAAATGAGGGTCGCGGACAAATGGGTTGATTATGAGCTGATAGACTGTTCGGACGGCGAAAGGCTTGAGCGATGGGGCGACATAATACTTGTGCGCCCGGATCCGCAGATAATATGGAAAACGCCGAAGGACAACGAGCTTTGGAAGTCGCCTCACGCGCAATACAGGCGCTCAAAAACAGGCGGCGGGGCGTGGCATAACTATGTTGGTATGCCGGGCTACTGGAAGATAAATTACGGCGAACTGACATTCAACATAAAGACAATGGGCTTTAAGCATACGGGCATCTTTCCCGAGCAAGCCGTCAACTGGGATATGCTGGCGGATGTGATACGGGGCGCCGACCGCCCCGTAAGCGTGCTTAACCTTTTTGGCTATACCGGCGCCGCGACTGCGGCGGCGCTCAAAGCCGGAGCGGCCGTCGTCCACGTGGACGCGTCAAAGGGCATGGTGCAGTGGGCAAAGGAAAACGCCGCGTCAAGCGGCGTGGGCGGCGAAAATGTGCGGTGGATTGTTGACGACTGCATAAAATTTGTGCGCCGCGAGCTGCGCCGCAAAAGCAAATACGATATCATTATCATGGACCCTCCGTCATACGGCAGAGGTCCCGGCGGCGAAGTTTGGCGGCTTGAGGACGAGGTTTTTTCGTTTGCGCAGTCCTGCGCCGAATTGTTAAGCGACGAGCCGCTTATGGTGCTGCTCAACTCTTACACGACGGGGCTTTCTTCTTCTGTGATGAACTATATTCTGCACTACGCGCTTGTGCCGAAATATGGCGGGGCGGTCGATGGCGACGAGCTGGGGCTGAATGTTTCTGAAACAGGTCTTGCCCTGCCGTGCGGAGCCTCGTCCCTGTGGACGGCGCGGGGCTAAAAACTTAAAGGTGCGCCGCGGCAACATTTTCACGGACAGGCAAGCCGACGGTAAAGTCAACATTAAAATCAAAGGAAGGCACCGGTTATGATTTTAAAAGTCATAACCAACAACAGGAATCATAATAAATGCACGAAAATATAATCGAAATTAAAAACGCGGCGTTTTTTTATGACAGTGAGACGGCAAACGCCGAGGCTGTTATAAAAAACATAAGCCTTTCTGTCAAAAGAGGCAGCTTTGTAGCTGTGTTGGGGCATAACGGCTCAGGAAAGTCGACTCTTGCGAAGCTTTGCAACGCAATCCTTGTGCCGCAGGAGGGCAAGGTTTTTGTCAACGGGATGGACACGTCAGACAGCTCCTTGACATTTGAAATAAGGCGCGCCGTCGGCATGGTGTTTCAAAACCCCGACAATCAAATAGTTGCGACTGTTGTGGAGGACGACGTGGCTTTCGGACCTGAAAACCTCGGAGTGGAGCCAAAGGAAATACGCAGGCGCGTCGACAGCGCCTTACGCTCTGTCGGCATGTACGATTTCAGGGGCTTTCCGCCGCACAATCTTTCGGGCGGGCAAAAACAGCGCGTCGCCATAGCCGGGATAATCGCCATGCGCACCGAATGCATTGTCCTTGACGAGCCGACGGCGATGCTTGACCCGAAAGGCAGGGTTGAGGTCATGAAGACAGTCAAAAGCCTCAACCGAGAGCTTGGGATAACAGTCGTCTTTATAACGCACTTTATGGATGAGGCCGCGCAGGCGGACAGAATAATTGTGATGGACGACGGCGGAATAATCCTTGACGGGACGCCGAAAGAAGTTTTTTCAAACAAAGACACGCTTAGGGAGTCTGGGCTTGACGTGCCGGTCGCCGCCGAATTTGCGGACATGCTCATTTCGGAGGGGATAGACCTTCCAAAGGGGATACTCACCGCCGATGAATGTGTCGAGGCTGTCGCCGACGCGGCAAAGAAACGGGGGTTGATTTGATGACGCCCGTAATCAAAGCTGAAAACCTGACATATATTTACGGCGAAAAAACTTCATTTGAAGTCGCCGCGATAAAAAACATCAACATCGAGATTCAAAAGGGCGATTTTGTCGGCATCATCGGGCACACAGGCTCGGGGAAAAGCACGCTGATTCAGCATTTCAACGGCCTGCTGAAGCCGAATTCCGGCAGGGTTTTGCTCGACGGCAGCGATATTCAGGAAAGCAAGGAGAGCGTCCGCGCCGCCCGATTCAAGGCAGGGCTTTGCTTTCAATACCCCGAATATCAGCTTTTTGAGGACACGGTTTACAAAGACATAGCTTTCGGGCCTAAGAATATGGGTCTCGGCGAGGACGAGATATCAGCGCGTGTTCTGCGCGCGGCAAGGTTTGTCGGAATAAATGAGGAGCTGCTGTCAAAATCGCCCTTTGACTTGTCCGGCGGGGAGAAAAGGCGCGCGGCAATAGCCGGAGTCATGGCAATGGAGCCGGAAGTGCTCATGCTTGACGAGCCGACAGCGGGGCTTGACCCAAGGGGAAGGGATATGATTCTGGGGCTTATAAAGGAATACCATGAGCACACGGGCAGCACAGTGCTTCTTGTTTCTCACAGCATGGAGGCCGTCGCACGACTTGCTTCAAAGGTGCTTGTCCTGAACAATTCCGCCGTGGCGATGTTCGGAACCGTTTCGGAAGTTTTTTCGCGCGGCAGGGAGCTTATGGAAATGGACTTGAACGTCCCTGAAATTACGCGTATTTTCATAGGGCTGCGCGACAGAGGATTGCCCGTCGCCGCTTCTGTTTACACAAACGAGCAGGGGCGAGACGAGATTCTTCGTGTGTTCGGGGAGGTGGCGCCGTGATTCGTGACATAACCATCGGTCAATATCTTCCCGGCGACTCTGTCCTCCACAGGCTTGACGCGCGGATGAAGACGGCGCTGACATTCCTGTTTGTTATCATGATTTTCTTTTGCAAAAACTTTTTGTCGCTCGGACTTGTGGCTGTTTTTACGCTGTTGCTCACAGTCTTGTCAAAAGTGCCTTTCAGGATGATGATTAAAAGCCTGAAGCCGATATTCATAATTCTTGTTTTCACAGCGGTTTTAAACATTTTATACACGGGCGGCGGGCGCGAGCTTTTCGGGTTTTGGAAGATAAGCATCACAGACAAAGGTCTTTACACAGCGGGCTTTATGGTGATAAGGATAATATGCCTGATAACGGGAAGCTCACTGCTGACTTACACCACGACGCCGACGCACTTGACGGACGCCATCGAAAGGCTGCTGTCGCCTTTAAAGCTTTTCAAGATACAGGTCAACACGCTTGCGATGATGATGACGCTTGCGCTGCGATTCATACCGACATTGATTGAGGAAATTGACCGTATCATGAACGCCCAAAAAGCAAGAGGCGCGGATCTCGAAAGCGGCGGTGTCATCAAGCGCGCGAAAGCGCTCATACCAATTCTTATACCGCTTTTCATATCGGCCTTCCGCAGGGCATATGAGCTGGCGTTTGCCATGGAATGCCGCTGCTATCACGGCGGCGACGGCAGGACAAGGATGAAGCAGATGAAGCTTTCCGCCCGTGATTTCGCGGCGGCTTTTTGTGTCGCGTTGCTTTTTGGCGGCATAATCTTTTTAAACTACAAGTTCAAGGCGTTGATTTGATGAAAAAGCTAATGCTGACACTTCGCTTTGACGGCGGAGCATACCACGGATGGCAGGTGCAGAAAAACGGCGTGACTGTTCAAGAAACACTGCAAAATGCCATCGAATCCGTTTTCGGGACGCGCTACGGCGTCACAGGCTGTTCACGCACCGACGCCGGAGTCCATGCCAATATGTACTGCTGCTGCTTCAGCACAAATTCGGAAATGAATCGCGAAAAGATTATCGCGGCGTTAAATGCCCATTTGCCCGACGATATCGGCGTCTATGGCTGCTGCGATGTCCCTGACGAGTTTCACCCGCGCTATTCGTGCCTGTCAAAGGAATACATTTACAAGGTTTGGAACTCACCGCACAGAAACCCGTTTTTATACGGAAAAAGCCTGCAATATAAACACAGCATCGACGAAAAAGCTCTTATGGCGGAAGCGTCGGCGTTTGTCGGGAGACATGACTTTAAGGGCTTTGCGTCGTCAGGCGGGAGCGCCGCGGACACTGTTCGGAATGTTTTTCGTTTTGAGACGGCAAGGGACGGCGACGAGGTTGTGTTTTCGATTGAAGCGGACGGATTTTTATACAACATGGCGCGTATAATGGTCGGGACGATGCTTGATATGTCCGCGGGAAAGATTCAAAAAGGCAGTCTTGCCGAAATCATCGCCTCCCGCGACAGAAACAGAGCCGGTGCCACCGCTCCGGCATACGGGCTTTATCTTAACAAGGTGTTTTATGAAGATGAAAAAACAAAAACAAAAACCTGAAAAGAGGAAACATTCGTCGGCGGCAAAGCCGATTTTTGCGGCGCTTGTCATTTTCACGGGCATTTACATTGCCGCCAAGACTGTCGGGAGCGTCGCGATGTCTAATGTTTCGGACGCTTTTGTGTCATTTGCCTCCTCTGTCAGAAGCGGCGGAGGTTATCCTTACAGCACCCCCGGCAAAGACATAAGCGACATGAAAAAGATTGGCTCGGGCATTTTGCTCGTCAGCCCCGACGCCATATCAACATTGAGCTTTTCGGCGGCCGAGCTTCAAAGCATCGCTTGCAGCTATTCAGACCCCGCGGTCTGCGCCAACAACGGCAGGGCGATTGTTTATGACAGGAACACGAACAAATTCTGCGTGATAAGCAAGACAAGGCTCCTTTATTCGGGCGAGACAAAGGGCGCCGTGCTCACTGCCGCAATGGGCAAAAACGGGTTTGCCGCCGTCGCCTTTGTCTCTGACAAGTCGGCAAGCGAGCTGACTGTTTATGACCGCGGCATGAAGGAGCATTTTAAGTGGGAATGTGTTTCAGACTACATTGTCGATATGTCCATATCCGGCAACGGCAAAAATATTGCCGTGATAGTTTTAGGCGTAAAGGATGCGGAGATTTGCTCAAAGCTGCACGTTTTTCAAATGGGATCGCCCGAGCCTTTGGCGTCGTTTGAATACTCGAAAACAACACTCATCGACGTGCAATACACAAAGAAAAAGCAAATCATCGCAATCGGGGACAATCTGCGCAGCGTAATATCCCGCGATATGTCAAGGAATGACGAGCAGTTTTCCGGAGATGAGGTTCGCCGCTTTGCATCCGCGGAAAACGGCAGGCAGGCAGTTGTTTTGCTTCCATACGGAGACGAAAATTCCGCGAAGTTCCGTGTCTATGCCGAGGACGGCTCAAAAAGCTTTGAGGAAAGCTTCAAGAGCAAGGTGACGGACGCCGCGTGCGGCTCAAGCTGCGCCGCCGCGCTGACAAAGGACGGCGTTTTTGTGTTCAACAGCGCCGGTAAGGAGATATATTCAAAAAGATTTTCCGAAACAGCAGTGTCGCTGGAGCTGACAGACAAAGATATTTATATCTTGTTTAACGACAGGATAGAAAAGCACAGCATATACGGCAAAAGCTCCAAAACCAAAAACTCTTAACATGTTTTGCCTTGTTTTTGTAACATTCTTATGGTAAAATATTTCTTCAGAAAGCGAAAGATAAAGCAAAAGGGGAGTGTTGAATGAGATTTATAGTCGATGTCGCGCTCATCGCTCTGTTTTTCTTCATTGTAAACAGAGCGTCGCACAAAGGTTTTCTAATCGGCATTCTCGGAGTCGCGGCGTGGATAGGTGCGTCGGTCTTTGCGACGGCGTTTTGCCGTGATGTCGCACAGTGGATATACAACGCCTTCTTTGAGCGGCGTGTAGCCGAATGGGTCATGTCCGAAGTTTCGGACGCCGCCGGAGCGCAGGCTGTGACGGAGACGGCGATGGCGGCAATAAAGGGCCTGCCGGAATATGCCGTAAATGCCGCCAAATCCCTGGGTATAGACGTAAACTCACTCATCGAAAGTGTCGGCTCGGCTGACATTTTGCAAAAGGAGTCAATCGCGGCGGAGGTCACCTCAAGAGTGGCGCAGCCGATAATAACGGCCGCACTTGAAGCTTTGTCGTTCATCCTTTTGCTGTTCACGTCGTCGGCTGTTTTTCATGCGCTGGCGGGGCTGATAAACAAAATCGCGCGGATACCGGTTCTCAAGCAGGTCAACAGCGCGCTCGGAGCGCTGCTTGGAGTCGCAAAGGGCATAGTCGTTGTTATTCTCACCTGTATGCTTTTAACAATAATTATGAACATCGCCGGCGACGGCGCGATTTCAAACGCCATTGCAGCATCCAAGTTTGTGGCGGCGGTAAATGACAGCGGATTGATGCTCAAATTCTAAGGCGAAGCCGCGCGGCTTTAACATTTCAGGAAACAACGGGGGTAATAAAATGGCGGACAACTTATTTTCAAACTGGAAAACGGTTCCCAACCTCATCTCGTTTTTAAGGATACTGATGGTGCCGATATTTGTGTTTTTGTTCCGCAACAGTCACATCGGCTGGGCGGTGTTTGTTCTTTTTCTTTCCGGCTTGTCAGATGCACTTGACGGCAAGATAGCGCGCCGCTTTAATCAGACAAGCGATCTCGGAAAGGTTATTGACCCTCTTGCCGACAAGCTTACACAGATTGCCATCGCGATAATGCTTTTTATTTTTTTCAGAAAAGGCGACGTCGCCGAAATGGTTTGGTTCAGCTGGATTTTCATTGTTTTCCTTGCGAAAGAGGCTTTGATGGTAATTGTGGCAATGGTGATGATAGGTTTGGGACTTCGTCCCGGAGCGGCAGAAATATACGGTAAAGTCGCGACATTTGTTTTTTACGGCGTGATGCTGCTCATAATAGGATTCGGCCCGCAAATAGGCGCTTTCAGCAAATACTTTACGTTGTCGACGTCTGTTATGAAAATATTGATAATCATTTCCGCCTTGCTGACAATCATGGCGTTTTTCAGCTATGTTCCCGACACGGTGCGCCAGTTCAGGGAGAAAAGAGCAAGGGAAAAAAGTTTTGGCGCCAAGGAGTAAATAGATGAAACAAATTCTTTGCAGCAGATGCAAAAAACGTCCCGCCATGTTTTTTATCACAAAAATCGAGGGCGATAAAAGCAAGCAGGAGGGATTCTGCATGAAATGCGCGATGGATCTGAATCTCGGACCCATCAAGCAGATGATGCAGAGCATGGGAATAAGCGAGGACGAGGTTGAAGGCGTCAGCGAGCAGTTCGACGAGCTTTTCGGCGAAAACGGCGACTTTAAGCCGGGCGGAGCCGGAACGCTTCCGTTTATGCAAATGCCTCCGGAAGATTTGGAGGGCATTTCCCCCGAGCCCGGCAGGCAGGGGACAAAGTCAAAAAAACGCGGCAAAAAGGAACGCGCGAAAAAGGAGAGGAAGTTCCTCAACCTCTACTGCACCGACCTCACATCAAAGGCGAAAGAGGGCAAGCTTGACAGGATAATAGGCAGGGAAAAGGAGATTTACAGGACAATCCAAATCCTGTGCCGACGCTCCAAAAACAACCCGTGCCTTATCGGTGAGCCGGGTGTCGGAAAAACGGCAATAGCCGAAGGGCTTGCCATGCGCATAGCCGAGGGCGAAGTGCCTGTAAAGCTTCTTGAAAAGGAGATTCATCTTTTGGATCTCACGGCGCTTGTCGCGGGGACACAGTTCAGAGGTCAATTTGAAAGCCGCATAAAAGGGCTTGTCGAGGAGGTCAAGGCGGAGGGCAACATCATTCTTTTTATAGACGAGGTTCACAGCCTTGTGGGGACAGGCGACGCCGAAGGCTCAATGAATGCCGCCAACATCCTAAAGCCCGCGCTTTCAAGAGGCGAGATACAAATAATCGGCGCCACGACATTCACCGAATACAGGAAATACATCGAAAAGGACGCCGCGCTTGAGCGCAGGCTTCAGCCCGTTAAGGTTGAGGAGCCGTCAATCGACGAGACGTGCGAAATGTTGACAGGCGTCAAGAAATACTATGAACAATATCACAGGGTCAGGATGAGCGACTCGCTCATACGGCGCGCAGTCATTCTTTCGGAAAGATATATAAACGACAGATTTTTGCCGGACAAAGCCATTGACCTTCTTGACGAAGCATGCACGAGCGCAAATTTGCGCAATAAAGCAATCGGCGAGCTTGAGCTTGCCGAAAAAGATGTCGAGAGGATGAGGGAAACGCAGCGGGAGCTGATGGACATACAGGAAAGCGGCGGCGAAGTTAATTATGAGGAGCTTGCGGGCATCAAATCAGACCTCATTTCCGCGGAGATTAAGATGGCGGAGCTTGAGAAAAAGGCGGAGGACAACTTTGTCACGGAGGACGACATAGCAAAGGTCATAAACCTCTGGACAGGCATTCCCGCAAGCAAGATAATAGAGAGCGATTTGCGCAGGCTTGCCGATCTTGACAAAAGGCTTAAAGAAAAGATAATCGGTCAGGACGAGGCTGTCGACGTCGTGTCAAAAGCTATACGCCGCGGCAGGATTCAGATAAGCCCGCGCTTAAGACCGGCTTCATTCATTTTTGTCGGACCGTCCGGCGTCGGCAAGACAGAGCTTGTGAAGCAGCTTGCGTCGGAGCTTTTTGACACGCCCGAAACACTGATAAGGCTTGACATGTCCGAATTCATGGAAAAGCATTCCGTGTCACGTATAATCGGCTCGCCGCCCGGATATGTGGGCTATGACGAGGCGGGGCAGCTGACAGAAAAGGTTCGCAGGAAGCCTTATTCCGTTCTTCTTTTTGACGAGATAGAAAAAGCGCACCCCGATGTTATGAACATCCTTCTGCAAATACTTGACGAGGGGAAAATCACGGACGCGCAGGGAAGAACTGTCAGCTTTGAAAACACAGTCATCATTATGACTTCAAACGCGGGAAGCAATCGCAAGGGCGGTGTTCTCGGCTTTAGCAAGACAAAGGACGAGGCGTCAAAGGAGCGTTCCATGAAAGCGCTGCGCGACTTCCTGCGCCCCGAGTTTATCGGGCGTGTGGACGAGGTTGTTTTGTTTAACGATTTGACTCCGGAGGATTACGCCTCTATCGCAAAGCTGATGCTTGACGAGCTTGTGGAGCCGCTGCGCGACAAGGGAATAACCTTTACATGGGAAAATGAAGTCCCGGCAAAGCTTGCCGCCATGACGGAGGACGGCACAAGGGGGGCGAGGGATCTGCGAAATGTCATCCGCAGAAACATTGAGGACAGCATAGCGTCAATAATCGTCAACAGCCCCGACACCCCGATAAAAAAGATTCATGTGTCGGCGCATGAAAGCGGCGTGTCAGTTTCAGCAGATTAAAACGGAGGATATATGGTTATTGTCAAGACGCCTTTCCGAGTATCGTTTTTCGGGGGCGGCACAGATTACAGGACATATTTTGAGGAATACGGCGGGAGCGTTTTATCGGCGGCCATCAACAAAAACTCCTATGTCACACTTCGCGCTTTGCCGCCTTTTTTCAGCTACCGCAACAAGTTTACTTATTCAAAGATAGAATGCTTTGACAAGCCGGACGAATCAAACCACCCGTTGGTGCGCGAGGCGATGAAGCACCTTGCAGCCGACAGGATACAGATAAATTATGACGCGGATTTGCCGGCAAGATCAGGTTTGGGCTCAAGCTCGTCATTTGCCGTCGGGCTTTTGAACGCCATGCATCACTTTAGGGGCGAGGATTTGTCGCCCATGGAGCTTGCGCACGAAGCGATATATCTTGAACGCAAGCTTTGCGGCGAAGCCGGCGGAGAGCAGGATCAGGTGGCGGCGGCAGTCGGAGGGATAAACAGAATTGACTTTTCGGCGGACGGGATAAGCGTCACGCCCATAACATTTCGCAAGGGCGACAAAGAAAAGCTGGAAAGCCGCCTTTTGCTTGCTTTTACGGGTTTTACACATTACGCGGGCGAAATATCAAAGGAGCAGCAGGGCAATATCGGAAAGTCGCTTTCAAATCTCCACGAAATGAAAAATCTTGTCGGTGAGGCGCAAGGGCTGCTGAACAGCGGCAAGATAAATGAATTCGGGCGCCTTCTTGATTATACATGGCGCCTTAAGCGCTCACTTTCCGGCGCTATTACCACAGAATATATAGACAGGCTTTATGAGACGGCAATCGATGCCGGTGCGCTCGGCGGGAAGCTCCTCGGCGCGGGCGGCGGCGGATTTATGCTGTTTTTTGCAGATCCTGACAAGCACGCGGCAATCAAAAAACGTCTCGAAAGCCTTTGCTTTGTCGACTTCTCTTTGGGCGCCGACGGGACAAAGATTATTTACTCGGACGGCGAAAGGCAAAGCCCCGGATTTTAGGGAGGATTTAATCACCTGTTCCGCTGATAAATCAAAAAAGCCGGCCGCCTTTTTCGGGCGGCCGGTTTTTGAGTTGTTAAATTATTTCGACTTTACATAAGCCTTAATGTCCTTGTAATATTCCGTAATGTCTGAAATGCCGAGCTTCTTACCGACACCGGATTTTGCAAGGAAAGCCGAAGCTTTTGCGACATATTCAAGCACTGTCAGGACAGCATCAATTACCTTGGAGTCCTTGCCGGACAATTTTATAAGAAGGTCTATAAAAGGGTAATCCTCGCGCAGCTTAAGAAGCTTTTTGCCGGAAAGGTCATAAACAGACTCGGCGCAGAAAGTGTTGTCGTTATTATAAAAAGAGGCGTAAGACACCTTGAATTGATAGCTTGCATATTTGTCAACAGCGACGCCGCTTATCGGGGCGCCCGTTTCCGGGTCGGCGCTGAAAAAGCTCATTTCGGCACAGCCGTCCTTCAAACCGGAAACGACGGCGTCCGCAGCCTTTGTGTAAATGCTTTTGCCGTCTTTAACTGTCACCAAGCTTAGTGTCACAGTGCAGTTGTCGTCGTCGTAAAGCGTGAAGATCGGGTCAAAATAAAGCTTTCCCTTATATAACGTGCTGTCGTCAAACTGCACGGGGAAGAATGTCCCGATGCCGAGGTCCTTTATAGTGTAGTTGTAGTTTGCGCCGGAAAGGTCAATTCCCGTGAAGATATGCCTGTATTCGTTGCAGCCAAGCCCGCCGTCTGTGTAAAAAGCGCCGTCCGGGATGACAAGCATATATTCGCGCTCCGCAAGAAGCTTTATGCCGAGTTCGTCGGTGAGAATATCGTAAACATCAAATTTGTTTACATCACTGCTTCTGGGAATAAAGTAGGCGACAGGCGAGCCGTTTTCGGCAAGCAGCTCAATCCTCACGGAGGAATCATAGTGCCTGAACTGCGCGGAAAACATTACGGCTATCGTGAAACAGGTGAGGTTGTCCGCGTCATAGCTGACTTTATAAATGTTGTACACATAGAGGTTTGCGAGAGGGTCATATTCGGCCATAACCGACACAGACACAGTCCCGAAAACCATCATGAGTGAGATTAGGAGCGCCGTAAGACCTTTAACAAATTTTTTCATCCGATTCATTCCCCTTATCAATGTAAAAATTATCAAGAAGATGATACCATTGTTTGGATGTTTAGTCAATACAATAAACTTGCGTTTTTAAACGGCTTCTCTGACGATTTCAAATGTTTCAAGAGCTTTAAAAGCAATTTTAAGCGTTTTTAAACAATTTGATGCCTGCAAGTCCGAAGAAGTGACCTAAGATTACGAACAGTGTGGCGGCAATCACGGCTGTGCAGATTGTTAAATCACATTTTTGCATTACACTCCGCAAGCAAAAAAAACGGCTGTCCCGTTACCATATTCTTCAGCAGGTTTGCATCACACAAAGCGAACTGACGGACAAAACGGGACAGCCGGAAGCATTTGGCGGATGAGATTATTCGGCGGGAGCGTACAGATCCCTTAGCTTGAGCAGATGCTCATATCTGTCGACAGACGTCTTTTCGGCAAGCTCAAACAGCTCGTTTGCGCGTTCCGGGAAGGAGCGCATGAGCGATGAATAACGCGCTTCGTTTAAAATAAAGTCGCGATAACTTGCTGTCGCGGGCTTGCTGTCGATTGTGAACGGATTCTTGCCCTCGCCTTTGAGCGCGGGGTTAAAGCGGAACATATTCCAGTAACCCGCCTCCACCGCTTTTTTCATTTCGGATTGGCAGTTCACCATTCCGCCCTTGATCGAGTGCATTTCACACGGAGAATAAGCTATGATGATAGACGGACCCTTGTAAGCCTCCGCCTCGACAAGCGCTTTGATTGTCTGGTTCATGTCGGCGCCCATGGCTATTTGGGCGACATATACATAGCCGTAGCTCATGGCTATCTCGGCAAGATTTTTCTTGGCAATGGGCTTGCCCGCCGCCGCGAACTGCGCCACCTGCCCTATCTGCGAAGCCTTTGACGCTTGACCGCCGGTGTTGGAATAAACCTCTGTGTCAAACACCATGATGTTTACGTCCTCGCCTGAGGCAAGCACATGGTCAACGCCGCCGAATCCGATATCGTATGCCCATCCGTCTCCGCCGAATATCCAAATGGATTTCTTGGAGAGGAATTCCTTGTGCTCGACAATGAACTTGCAGACGTCGCAGTCAATGCCGGTCAAGGCCTTGACAAGCTCCCTCGACGCGTCGGCGTTCTTTGAGCCGTCGTCGACAGTGGAGAGATATGCGTTTGCCGCGGCTTTTAAATCGTCGGAGGACTTTTCGTGTGAGGCGACTGCCTTGACCTTTTCGATGAGGTCGTCACGAATGGCGTTTTGACCGAGATACATTCCGAAACCGTGTTCGGCGTTGTCCTCAAACAGCGAATTTGCCCATGCGGGGCCGTGCCCGTCTTTGTTGACTGTGTATGGAGATGTCGCGGCGGGACCGCCCCAAATTGAGGAGCAGCCTGTGGCGTTGGAAATATACATTCTGTCGCCGAACAGCTGTGTTATAAGGCGCGCGTAAGAAGTTTCGGCGCAGCCGGCGCAGGAGCCGGAAAACTCAAGCAGCGGCGTCTTGAACTGACTGCCGATGACAGTGTTGTCGGCAAGCTCCGCCTTTATGCTGACGTTTTCGACCATGTAGTCAAATACGGGCTGCTGATCCTCCTGGCTTTCGCGTGAGACCATCTTGAGGGAGTTTGTGGGGCATACGCCCGCGCACACACCGCATCCCATGCAATCAAGAGGCGAAACGGCGACGGCATATTTGTAGCCTTTCCCTTTTCCTTTTTTATCGACGATTTTGGCGTTTTTCGGAGCGCCCGAGGCCTCGTCGTCATCAAGCGCGTAAACGCGTATGGTGGCGTGCGGGCAGACATATGAGCAGCGGTTGCACTGTGCGCATGTGTCCTTGTCCCATTCGGGAACCATAACGGCGACGCCGCGCTTTTCATAAGCCGAAGCGCCATGCTCAAATGTGCCGTCAGCATGGTCGACAAAAGCGGAAACGGGTAGCGAGTCGCCGTCCATAAGGCCGACGGGCTTCATTATGCTGTCAACCATCTTCACAAGCTTTGCCGGTCCCTTTTCAGCCGGAGCGTCAGCCTTGTCGGAGGCGTCGGCCCAATCGGCGGGAACGTCGATTTTGACAAACGCCGAAATGCCGGCATCAATCGCCTTGTGGTTCATATCGACAATGTCCTGACCTTTTCTAAGATAAGACTTTGTCGCGGCGTCTTTCATGTAGCCGACAGCCTTATCAATCGGGATGACATTCGCAAGCGCGAAGAAAGCCGCCTGGAGGATGGTGTTGGTGCGCTTGCCCATGCCGATATCGGCGGCTATGTCTATGGCGTTGACAGTGTAAAGCTGAACGTCGTTTTGAGCTATATAGCGCTTTGCTTCCGGCGGCATATGCTCGTTTAGCTCCTCTGCGGACCAGCGGCAGTTGATAAGAAACGCGCCGCCGGGCTTAACGTCGTTGACCATTTTGTAGCCCTTGGTGACGTATGATGGGTTGTGGCACGCAACAAAATCGGCTTTGTTGATATAATACGGACTTTTTATAGGGTTGCCGCCGAAGCGGAGGTGCGAAATCGTGATTCCGCCTGTCTTTTTAGAGTCGTATTGGAAGTATGCCTGAACATATTTATCGGTGTGGTCGCCGATTATTTTGATGGAGTTTTTGTTTGCGCCGACAGTCCCGTCGCCGCCAAGACCCCAAAACTTACATTCGATGGTGCCTGCCGCCGCCGTGTTGGGCGAGGGCTTTTCCTCAAGTGAGGAACATGTGACGTCGTCGTTAATGCCGATTGTGAACTGGTTTTTAGGCTCGTCCTTAAGCAGCTCGTCATATACGGCTAAAACGCTTGAGGGAGGAGTGTCCTTGGAGCCTAACCCGTAGCGGCCGCCGACGACAGCCGCGCCTGTCCTGCCTGTTATGGCAAGTGCGGCGACGACATCAAGATAAAGCGGCTCACCGAGAGCGCCGGGTTCCTTTGTCCTGTCAAGAACGGCAATCTTTTTAGCTGTCGCGGGGATTGCGGCGACAAGTCTCTCCGCGGAGAAAGGACGATAAAGGCGAACCTTTACAAGACCGACTTTTTCGCCTTTGGCGACAAGATAATCAATGACTTCCTCGGCGACGTCGCAGATTGAACCCATCGCGATGATGACGCGCTCCGCGTCGGGCGCGCCGTAGTAGTTGAAAAGCTGATAGTCCGTGCCGAGCTTTTCGTTGACCTTGCCCATATATTTTTCAACAATGCCGGGAACGGCGGTATAGTAGTCGTTACACGCCTCGCGGTGCTGGAAGAAGATGTCTCCGTTTTCGTGAGAGCCGCGCATTACGGGGTGTTCGGGATTAAGTGCGCGCTTGCGAAAAGCCGCGACGGCATCCATATTGCACATTTCTTTGAGGTCGTTAAAATCCCAAGCGTCGATTTTTTGAATCTCGTGGGATGTCCTAAAACCGTCAAAGAAGCTCAAAAATGGAACGCGCCCCTCGATTGCCGCAAGATGAGCGACGGCGCTTAAATCCATGACCTCCTGAGTGTTTGTCTCCGCAAGCATCGCGAACCCTGTCTGGCGGCAGGCATAGACGTCGGAATGGTCGCCGAAAATATTGAGCGCGTGTGACGCCACCGTGCGTGCCGAAACGTGAAAGACCGCGGGCAGAAGCTCGCCCGATATCTTATACATATTAGGAATCATGAGGAGAAGACCCTGCGACGCTGTGTAGGTCGTTGTGAGAGCGCCTGCCGCGAGCGAGCCGTGAACAGTCCCCGCCGCGCCGGCCTCGGACTGCATTTCCGCAACCTTAACCGTTGTTCCGAATATGTTTTTAAGCCCCCCGGCAGACCACTGGTCAACATAGTCGGCCATAGGACTTGAGGGTGTGATGGGGTAAATACCCGCAACCTCTGTAAACGCGTATGAGACATACGCGGCGGCATTGTTGCCGTCCATTGTCTTTTTCTTTCTTGCCAATTATTATGTCATTCCTTTCTGGATAAGTATACATAGTACAATAAATCGCACCGATAAATATATTAACACTTTTGAATTTGAATGTAAATAGGTAAGCGGGCGTTTTCGTGATAAGCATAAGACTTTTTACATATTGAGCATTTTTTTGTATCTAATGCCCACCGCTTTAACAAGGAAACGGCACAAAAGGGAGAAAAACAAAGACAAACGCGAAAACAGCGAAATCCCGACAATGGCTGTGCTGCCGTTTTAAAATCAAAAGCGCCGGCGGAGCGTGCTGAAAACAAACATCCGCAAGGCGCTTGCTCAAATGATATTACGTTATTTGATATAATTATTAAAAATCGGACATAGACATTATTTTGAAACATAATGAAAGGAATGGCATATAAAGAAAAATGTTTGTTGTTTTGCAGACGGAAGCTCGGGCGGAAAGCTTTTTTCAACGGCTGAAAGAGCAAGTTTATCCGCAGGAGCCTGAGTTGACAAAAATCGCGGTCAGAAACGGAGCGCCTTTTTTTGTTCTGAAGGTAAAAAAGAAAAAAACAGGGGTTCAGTGGGATGATGTGGCGTTCGCCGCGGGCAGATGCGCCTCCCATATTGTGGCTTCTGAAGATGAGGAGATACCGGAAAACGGCATTGTAAGGCGTTTTTTGCCGAAGTATCTGCCTTTTATGATGCTTTTGTCAACTGCAATCAACGCGCTCAAAATATGCGAAGTGCCGCACACCGACATAAGCATAGGGATAATGGATAAACTCGGCGCACTCGCTAATATAGCGGACAAAGCGGCGGACGCGGCGTCTGTTGTTAAGGTGGTTACAGAAAGGGAACGGGTATATGAGCGCGTCTCCGACGAATTGATGGAAAATCACGGCGCCTCACTTATATACGGCTCTCAGGCGGAGATGCTCCGCGATTGCAATGTCATTATTTGCAGGGAGAGAGAGGAAGCGGGAAGCTCAAACGCCGCGATATTTTCTGTTTCGGACGGCGGTATAATACACGGCTCGGAAAAGTCTTTTGCGGCGGGAAGCTTTGAAATGCCGAAGGAGTACGAGGGGATACTTCCAAAGGGTGTAAATCCGATTACTTTTGCCTCAGCTCTTCATGAGCTTTGCGGTGTGCGCGGGTTTGAAGATATGCCTTATAAAACACTTGTCTGCGGCGGGGTTGAGCTGAGTGTTTACGGCGTTGCGCGGAAGCTGTCTGAATTCCTGTCAGTCTGACGTTTTTTGTTCATCTCCTTTGACAGCTTAAGCCATCTTTCGTCGCTCATGACGGGAATATCTACTATCGGTATATCTCCCGCGTCGGATTTTATGTATGCTGTTACACGAAAGGTATGTTCGTCTATTTGAAAGATATCATTTTCGTCGGCCGGATTAATATCGCAGTCGTCCAATATTCTGCATATAAGCTTTTTTCCCATAATTCATGTCCTTTCTATATATTGTGTGCCTGTTTTTATTATAACACTAAAATTTTAAAAAATGTGTCGATTGAAGTCGCGAAATAAAAAAGCCGTATCAGCTTTTTCAGCTGATACGGTCGAAACGAGGACTTTATCTTTTTACAAAATATTCTTCATACCAAATGATAAAAGAATATAAAGACCATATTTTTTTCATGTTGCTTGATTTGCCGTCACGGTGGTCGTTTAAAAGCCTGACAATTTCGGGAACATTAAAAAACTTCTCCGCGACTGCGCCCGTGAATTTTTCAAGCACCATGTCATAATATCTTTTTTGCTTGAGCCAATCGTTTAGCGGGACGGGGAAGCCAAGCTTTCGCATATTGGCGTTTTTTTCGGGAAGCCGCCGAAGCGCGGCGGCCCTTAGCGCCAACTTTGTCTTTTCGCGCGAAATGCGGTGACGTTCCGGTATTCTTAGCGCGACGCGGAGCATCTCCCTGTCAAGGAACGGGGCGCGCAGCTCAACTCCGCTTGCCATGCTCATTTTGTCGGCCTTGAGAAGTATGTCGTAAAGCAGCCAGGTGTTGATGTCGGCAAACTGCATTTTTGTGACGTCGCCCAAGCCCTTGACCTTGTCAAAATGCGGTTTTGTATAAAAGGAAGGGTTTTCAGACGGCATGTTTTTTGCAAGATATCTGTCGCGCTCTGAACAGTCAAAGACATAGTTGTTTCTTATAAAACGCTCCTCGATGGTGTACTTTCCCCTCACCAAAAAACGTCTGCCGTGAAACGGCGGCAGCTTTGAGGCGACGGCGGACGCGGCGCTCCTTATAAACTGCGGCAGCCTCATATAGCGCTCGTAATCGAGCGGCTCTTTGTAAAAATTGTAGCCGCCGAAAAGCTCGTCAGCCCCTTCGCCGGAAAGGACGACCTTGACATATTCCGACGCCTTTTGCGAAAGAAAATAAAGAGGGATGGCGGACGGATTAGGCAAAGGCTCGTCCAAATGGTACTGCACGTCAGGCGCGGCGCCGAAAAAGTCGTCGGCGGAAATTTTGACGGCATAATTTTGGATGCCCTCCTTCGCGGCGAACTCACGGGCATATCGCAGCTCGGAATATTTCTCCTCATCATATCCGACAGAAAATGTCTTTAGATTTTGCGCCTCGGCAAGCTCGTGGGCAGTGTATGAGCTGTCTACGCCGCTCGAAAGAAAACAGCCGACCTCAACATCTGACAATTTGTGAGCCGCCACGGAGGATTTGAATGTTTCGCCGGTTAAATCCGCCCATTCGTCAAGAGTTTTTGTTTCGTCGATACAATATTCAAAATCAAAATAGCGGGAAATCGACAGCCGCCCGTTTTCAAAAGCAATATACTCGCCGCCGAGAAGCTTAAAGACATCCTTGAAAAATGTTTCTTTGTCCGGTATATATTCAAACGAAAGATAGTCGGGAATGCGGCTTTCGTTAAGCTCTTTGAAAAAGCCGGGATGCGGGAGGAAGCTTTTAATTTCGGAGCCGAAAATAAGGGTGTTTTCACGGAAATAATAATAAAATGGCTTTCCTCCGAAGATGTCGCGCGCGCCGAAAAGCTTTTGCGCTCTTTTGTCCCAAATCACAAAAGCGAACAGCCCCCTAAGCTTGTTTAAAACGTCGGCGCCGTATTCTTCGTAGCCGTGGAGAACGACTTCGGAATCGGCGTTTGTCTTGAAAGCATGACCGGCTTTTTCAAGCTCGGCGCGCAGCTCCTTAAAGTTATAAACAGTTCCGTCAAACACAAGGACTTTGTCGCCGCCCTCATTTTCAATCGGTTGATCGCCTGTATCAAGGTCTATTACGCTTAGCCTGCGAAAGCCGAGAGCCGCCCCGTCCTCCACATAGCGCCCGCCGCCGTCGGGACCGCGGTGCGATATGAGATCCGTCATCTCGCCTATGACTGAATCGCCGCTCTTGATTCTTTTGTCGACATATCCGACAAAACCGCTCATATAAATACCTTTGCCTTTCAAAAACTAATGTTAAAAACCATAAAACATAAAGACACGAAGCAATTAACCGCCCGCAGGGGTTGCCGCCCGAAAACCCCACAGACCTTTTTAAACGGCAACGAATTAAAAGCGTCCGTCCCTCACCTTTCGCCCGCATCTTTCGATTGTCCTTTGCGCCAGAACCTCTAAGGAATCGACAACATCATCGTCGTTTACACCGCATTCTTTTTTGGCGACAGACAGCTCCGTGCAGCCGAGGATTACACATTGGCAGCCTTTTTGCCTGAGGTGGTCGGCAAAATAACGCAGCTTTTCACAGTCGGTTTTCTTGCCCGCCTTGATACCGCTGTAAATCATGTCCATAACATCCTTTTGGACATCCTTGTCAGGGGTGACACATTCTATGCCGAGACTGCCCGCGGCAAGCTCGTATGTTTTTGTGATAATCGTGCCGTCTGTGGCAAGCACACCGAGCCGCTCAAGACTCGGCACGCGGCGTTTTGCCTCAGCCACAGCCTCGCCGACTATATTTATGACGGGAACAGAAACCCCGTCGGCTATTTTGTCGAAAAAATAGTGAGCGGTGTTGCAGGGTATAACAATGAAGCGGACGCCGACGCTCTCAAGGCTTTTGGCGTCGGCCAGCATATGCGGCAGTGGCGACGCGCCGCTCATGCCGCATATGAAATCTGTCCTGTCGGGTATGTCGGCATGGTTAAGAATGACCATGTTGACATGCTCCTGATCCTTTTCGGCATGAGTCATCGAGAGAACCAGCTCGCAAAAATAAACAGTCGCCATCGGTCCGAGACCGCCGAGGACGCCCACGGCATTGTCAAGCATCATCGTCACTCCCGGGATAATATTCGTTAAACTTTTTGATTTGGTTAAGCCCGTAAGCGGCGGCATAAGCCCTGCGCTTCAAAGTCATATCCGGCTTGTAAATTATCGGGTTGCTCCACTTGCCCTCCTTGAAAAGGCGCATCGCGCGCGCTTTAAGCTCCTCGTCGCGCACATATTTTTTGATGACGCATTTTGGAACAAAAGTAAAAAGATGCTCCTTATCGGCGACTGTCAGCCCGGTGAACTCACTGCCGTAAATAAAATCATCGACAAGATATTTCACGACATTAAAGCCGCTTCCCGTGATGTAATAGTTGCTCCTGCCGAGGCGGATGTTGATTTCAAAAAACTTGTATTTGCCGTCGCGCGGGTCATATTTTAAATCGAAGTTGGCATAACCGACATATCCGATATGCTCCAGAAAAACCTGCGCCTGGTTGACGACATCCATGTCGACATCATTTATGATGGCGCAGGGATTGCCGAGCGCCGACGGCGTGTGTTCCTCCAAAAGAGTGTGGCCGAACGCCGCAAAGCGAACAAGCGAATTGCTGTCGCAGTAGCATGTCAAAACTCTCATGCCGGAGTCGTCGCCGGGGATTCTGTCCTGGATGATGAATTTGTAATCATAGCCGCTGCCGTCGAGATTTTTCAGCATTTTTTCAAGCTCGTCTTTGCCGTTAAAGCAAAAAACCTTCTTTTTGCCCTCAAACCTGGCGTAGTGATAAAGAGCGCTGTTTGCCGTCTTTGCGATAATCGGGTAATCAAAATCATATGTCAAGGGCGTTTTTTCTTTGCAGTCATAGACAAATGTTTTCGGGTACGGTATGTCAAGCTCCTCAAGAATCTCATAAAATTTGTCCTTAAGAACGATTTGGTTCATCAATTCCTCGTCGATATAGGGAATGATGTAATGCTTTGACAGAGCCGCCTTGTTTTCGATAAGTATGCGGACGTACCAGTCGCCGCAGCCGATGACAAGCAGCTTTTTGTCCTTTGAATATTTTTCGCCTATCTCCATCAGCGCGGGCAAAAGCACTTCGGCAGTCTCAAGCCCCTCATAATAAATGCTGTCGCAAAGGGCGCTCATGACGACAGGACCGCCGAGGGACATGTTGACCGCGAGCGACTTTATTTTATATTCCTCATAAAAAGAGCGAATGAGACTGTATGCCGTTATGTCTCCGCCGAGGACAACGGGCAAAAACTCATATTCGATGAATTCCATTTAAACGACCGTCCCTTTGCTTTGCCGATATTCGGACACTTTATTTAAATCCCCTTTTGCTCCGCGATTATTCACCGCGCTCCGCAACAATTCTTTTAAGGCGCTTCATAACATCGTTGGCGCCCCTGCCGAAATAATCGTGAAGTGTTTTGTATTCTGAAAAAAGCTTGTCATAAACAGCCGCGTTTTCCCCGACAGGGTGGTAAACAGTTTCTTTCACCTTGCCCATGGCGCCCGCGGCGGTGAAAACGTCGTCGTAGCCGCCCGCCGCCGCGCCGGCCGCGACAGCGCCGAAAATTGCCGAGCCGAGGGCGCCGCCCTGTTCGCTGCCGGCTATTTTAATCGGCATTTTTATGACATCGGCATAAATCTGCATCATCATCGGATCCTTTTGCGAAATGCCGCCCGCCGCGTAAAATGAGGTGACGGGAACGCCGTGCTTGTTGAATGTTTCGATTATCATTCTTGTGCCGTATGCCGTCGCCTCAATGAGCGCTCTGTATATATCCTCCGGCTTTGTCCTCAATGTCATGCCGAGCATCATGCCTGTCAAGTCGGCGTCGACAAGAACGGAGCGGTTGCCGTTCCACCAATCAAGAGCCACAAGTCCGCTCTCGCCCGGACGCTTGTTTTCACACTTTTGGCGCAGGAGCTTATGTATGCTTATTCCCTTAGCCCTTGCCTCGTCATAATAATCCTTTGGAAGGCAGTTATCAATAAACCAGCTGAAATGGTCGCCGACACATCCCTGACCTGCCTCATAGCCGTAATATCCCGGCATGATGCCGTCCGCCACAACTCCGCAGATTCCGTCGACAAAACGCTCCTTGTCGGAAAGCATCATGTGACAGGTGGAAGTGCCCATTATCGCAAGCATTTCGCCCTCCCGCGTTATGCCGACGGCGGGGACAAAGACATGCGCGTCAATTATCCCGACCGCTACGGCAGTGCCTGCGCAAAGGCCTGTGAGCTTTGCGGCAAAATCATTTATTTCGCCTGCCTTGGCGCCGATGGGCATCACTTGACGCCCGAACTTTTCGTCAATGACATGCTCCAGCCCGCTGTCAAGGGATTTGAAAAAGTCGTCGGAGGGGAAGCCGTTGTTTTTGTTCCACAAGGCCTTGTATCCGGCGCAGCAGGCGTTTCTTGTCTCATGCCCCGTAAGCTGCCAAACAACCCAGTCCGCCGCTTCTATAAACCTGTCCGCGTCTTTATACAAAGCGGGCGCCTCGTCAAAAACCTGCCAAACCTTCGGTATTGCCCATTCGGACGAAACTTTGCCGCCGCAGTATTTTAAAAACTCCTCGGAACGCTTTTTTGCAATCTCGTTTATGCGCGTGGCATATTCCTGTGCCGCGTGATGCTTCCAAAGCTTGACGTAAGCGTGCGGCTCGTCGCTGTATTTATCAAGAAAGCAAAGCGGCGTGCCGTCTTTGAGCGTCGGGAGTATTGTGCAGGCCGTAAAGTCGATGCCGATGCCTATAATATCCCTTGCGTCAACGCCGGACTCCTCAATGACGGCGGGTATTGTGTGCGCCAGCACATCAATGTAATCCCGCGGATGCTGCAAGGCCCAATCTGCTTTGAGCGCCTTGCCCGAGGGGAGCGAGGTGTCCATAACGGAATGCGGGTAGTCATAAACGGAGGTGGCAAGCTCCGCGCCCGTCTTGACGTCCACAAGCAGCGCCCTCCCTGAAAGCGTGCCGTAATCAATGCCTATCGCGTATTTTGACATTGTGCGTTCCTCCTTTTATTGTTAAGCCTTGAGAGCGGCGATGATTCCGGAATAAATGCGGACGGGGTCGCTCAAAAAGTTGTTTTTGACACGCTCCGCCTGCTGCTTGTCCGCGGCGTAAACAGACAAGCGCATAAGAATGTCGCCGCCGTCCGCTATTGTGAAGGTCACGGTAAAACCGCGCCCCGACGGCTCAATATTTATATTTGTCTCCCTTTCGCGCCGCGCGCGCGTGAGAATGGCGACGCCCGCGTCAATAGCTCTTTCGCGTATGGACAGTGGCAGCTCACGCTCAAGCACGTCAGACGCGAGATATGCCTCGCCGGACAGCATCAGGCATTCGCGCCCGTCCCTGTAAGCGGACGTGACGGAGCCGTTCGCGACAAGCTCCGAAAGGGATTGGCTCACATCAAAATAATTCGCAAGTGATTTGCCGAGAATAATTTCGTTCAGTTGGTCGTTTGTCAGGGGACTGTCAAGATTCCTGAGAATATAGCAGATAAGCGCCTTAATCTCGTCGCGGCTGCGCAGGCCGCCATCCCCGACACCCTCCGAAAACGCGTCGTACCCGCTCATGTTGCTCAAATCCTTTCAAAAAGCGGCAGTTTATTTATAAGGCAGCACCGCGCAATCGCACAACAATCATTGTGCGGTGTTGCCATAAAACGGCTTGCCGAACCGTCCGCGTTTGATATGCTCGTCTGTGATGAACCTTTCTCCGCTGAAACGCGCACCCAAGATGTTGGCCCATCCCTCACAAAAAAGAGTGTAGTATGATATATCCTTTTCTTTTCTGTATTTTATAAGCGTCGGCAGATTGCACCAGACGACAGACGGCAGCGCTATGACAAAAAACCATAAAGGACCTAAAATAAGCGACTGGATTGTGTGACCGTATTCGTGAATCAGCGTGTCGCGAATCCAATCGTCGTCTTTGTCGGAGTTTACAAAAATAAAAATTCCGAACGAAACGCCGCCGAAAGGCTTGCTTGTATTAATATATGTAACAAAAGAGCCGTAAAACCGCTCGTGCTTGCTTTTTTTGTACATCAGCATATATAAAACAAGCCCGACGAGGTTTTGCGGCAGCCCCCAGGTGAACTGAACAATATAAAATAAAAACATCTTCATGCCGTCACGCTCTCATTTGTGATATTTTCCGCCGCCGTTTATCTGAAAAGCTCTGTAAAGCTGCTCAAGCAGCATAACCCTCGCAAGCTGATGCGGAAATGTCATTTTGGACACAGACATGCGAACGTCCGCCTTGTCCTTAACAGTGTCGGCAAGCCCAAACGAGCTGCCGATGATAAAAGTCAAGCTTCCGGCGCCTTTGACAGCGCCGTTTTTGATGGAGTCGGCAAACTCGCCGGATGAAAATTCCGACCCCTCGACACACAGCGCGTACACCCTTGATCGCGCCGGTATGCTTTTAAAAATGAGTGCCGATTCGGCGGACAAAGCCGCGGAAATCGCGGCGGCGGAGGGGTTGTCGGGCAGCTTGGAAGGGTGAATCTCGACAATATCGACAGAACACATCGGGCGCAGACGCTTGACGTATTCGCCGCACGCGCCGCGCAAACAGGCGTCCTTAAGCTTTCCGAGGCAGATAAGCGTAATTTTCATCATATCAGAAAACAGTTATTTCATCAGAGCCGAACTCGGGGGCGACATTGAGGAGATAGTCAAAGCCCTCCGCGGCGCCTGTGCAGGTCATTGCCGCGCGCGTCGCTTCGTATGCAAGCACGGGCATGTTGTTTTGGCGGCTTAAGTGGGCGAGGAAAAAGCGTGCTGTTCCGCCCGCGGACAGTTTTGTGATTGTTTCGGCGCAGGAGTCGTTTGAAAGGTGACCTATGTCCGATAAAATGCGGCGTTTTGTCTGATAAGGGTAAGGACAGTTGCGGAGCATGCCGACATCGTGGTTTGATTCGATCATAATAAGGTCGCTGCCGTAAATCGCCGCGAACATTTCATCGCTTATAAGGCCTGTGTCTGTCACGACGGACGCCTGCTTGCCGTCGGCTGTTATGACGGTGTATCCGACGCTTTCGGCGGCGTCATGCGACGTGCGGAACGGGCGGATGAACATACCGTTTATCTCGACGCCGCAAGGCTCAATCTCGTGCGCGGAAAACTTGTCTGTGAGAGTACCTAACGTCTCAAGCTCCGAAAGAGTACCCCGCGAGGTATAGACATCAATGCCATGCGCGCCCGCGAACACGCGCAGACCCGATATGTGGTCGTTATGCTCGTGCGTGATGAAAATCGCGCCGATGGAGGATATGTCGACATTAATATCACAAAGCGCCCGCGTGAGCTTTTTGGCGCTCACCCCGGCATCAATCAGTATCCCGCCCTTTGCGGAGCCTATGTATGTGCTGTTCCCTTTTGAGCCGGAAAACAGCGGACAAAATCGAGCCATAGAAATCACCTGAAAGTAAATTTGCTGCGCGGGCAAAGCTGCCGCCGCGCAATTTATCAAAGCACAGCCGAGCCGACTGATGTCGGAAGGACGGCGCCTCCTTTAAAAAAACTTGAAAATCGGCAGTCTTGGACGTTCGGCAAAACAAGCCGTGACAGCGGCACTCCGATGTAAAAACAAAAGGCGGGAAAACCCGCCTGCCGAAAATTGCCGCTAACCGACGGAGCCCACGGCGTTCCTGTCCGGAACTGTCACACGCTTTATGTCGGCGCCGACGCTGCCGAGCTTTTCGACGACATCCTCATAACCCCTGTCGATATAAATTGTGTTGTCGATTTCCGTCACACCCCTGGCGACAAGTCCGGCGATTATCATTGCCGCACCCGCCCTCAAGTCGTCCGCTTTTATCTGAGCGCCTTTCAGCTGGTCCACACCTTCGATTACGGCGATTTTTCCGTCCACCTTTATTGAAGCGCCCATCCTGACAAGCTGGTCGACATAGCGGAAACGGCTGTCCCATACGCCTTCGTTGATGATGCTTGTCCCCTTGGCGACAGAAAGCAGAACCGCCATCTGCGGCTGCATATCAGTCGGGAAACCGGGGTGCGGCATTGTCTTTAAATTGCAGCGCGTCGGTCTGCCAAAGGATTTTACAAGAACGCTGTCGTCAAACTCCTCGACTTCGATGCCGCATTCTATGAGCTTTGCGGAAATTGCCTCAAGGTGCTTTGGAATCACATTGTTAATAAGTACGTCGCCGCCGGCCGCCGCCGCCGCGACCATATATGTGCCCGCTTCGATTTGATCGGGTATAATGGAGTATGTGCAGCCGTGAAGCGTGTCGACGCCCCTTATTTTGATAACGTCAGTCCCGGCGCCCCTGACATCGGCGCCCATTGAGTTCAGGAAGTTTGCAAGGTCGACTATGTGCGGCTCTTTGGCGGCGTTTTCGATGATGGTAAGTCCCTTTGCCTTCACAGCCGACAGCATGATGTTGATAGTCGCGCCTACGGAAACGGTGTCAAGGTATATGGGGCTGCCGATCAGACAGTCTGTCGATGCGTCGACAATGGCGTCCTCATCAAGAAAAATTGACGCCCCGAGCAGCTCAAAGCCCTTTATGTGCTGGTCAATCGGCCGCACGCCGCCGAAGTTGCAGCCGCCCGGCATGGCGACACGCGCCTTGCCGAACCTCCCGAGCAGCGCGCCGATGTAGTAGTATGACGCGCGCAAATGCTTTGTCATGTCATATGTGACAGCGTGGGAATTGAGGTGTGTCGAATCAATTTCGACTGTGTTTTCGTTAATAATCCTGACTTCCGCTCCGAGACCGTGCAGAATTCTTATCATCATGGTGGAATCGCTGATGTTTGGTATATTTTCAATCCTGCAAACGTCCTCGCAAAGGATGGCCGCCGGAATAATTGCAACCGCCGCATTTTTCGCTCCGCTGATATCTATTTTACCGCAAAGCTTTTTACCGCCGTTAATCAGTATTTTTTCCAAAAGCAGTTCACTTCCCAACTAAAATTGTTATATTAAAATGGAAATAAAGCTATGTAAAAGATGTATCCTAAAGATTATAACACTGTTAAGGCGAAAAATCAAAGTTTTTTTAATATTTTTTGACAAAAGCTGTTTTTTTGTCTGAAAACACTAAAACCACAGCAGATTGTGTAATAAATTTCAACGCGGCACAACCGGATGTGAACGTCTTTCAAGAATAGTATGCTCAATAACAGACGTCAAACAATATTTTTCGCAACTATTTTTATTTCAAATTGCGGAAAAATTTTTAAATTGAAAGAAGCTTTTCGACAGAGGCAAGCTCAACGCAGGCACAAAGAATGTCCATTGCGGATGAAAGCTCCCCGAGCGGAGGGCAGGACGGCGCGATACGAATATTGGAGTCGGTGGGGTCGTCGCCGTATGGGAACGCCGCTCCCGCTTCCGTAAGAGTTACACCGGCTTCCCTGCAAAGCCCGACGACACGCGCGGCGCAGCCGTCGGGGACGACAAGGTTAATAAAATATCCGCCCTTCGGATTTGTCCAGGCGGCAATCCCTTTTCCCGACAAGTTTTTTTCAAACTTATCAATAACAAGAGCGAATCTCGGCCTTAGATGCTCCGCCTGAATTTTCATGTGGCTCCTTATGCCGCCGGTATTTTTAAAAAACAGGACATGACGGAGCTGGTTCACCTTGTCGTGACCGATAGTCTGTATGGAAAGACGTTTTTTGATTTCGTTTAAATTTGCCTTTGAGGCGGCAATTGCAGAAACTCCGGCGCCGGGATAAGTCATCTTTGAACTTGAAACGACTTCGATAACCATGTCCTCGCTGCCGTGCGCCTTGCAGCGCTCAAAAATTTCACAAAGGCGGTCGCCTTCGCCGTAAAATTCGTGAACAATATACGCGTTGTCCCAAATAACGCGAAAATCCTTCGCGGCGGGCTTCATCGCGGCTATCCTTTCGACTGTTTCATCAGAAAAGGTGAAGCCCTGCGGGTTTGAATATTTGGGTACGCAAAACATCCCTTTGACGCTGCTGTCCTTAACAACCTCTGTGAGTATGTCCATGTCGGGGCCCGCGGGCGTCATGGGAATGTTTATCATATCTATACCGAAATATTCCAGCACCTTGAAATGCCTGTCGTAACCGGGGGCGGGGCAGGCGAATTTCACTCCGCTTTGCTTCATCCACGGCTCGCACCCGCCGGTGCCGTGTGTCATGCACTGGGATATATAATCAAACATTAAATTAAGGCTTGAATTTCCGCAGACAATTATGTTTTCTTCGGGGACGCCGATAAGGTCTGAAAACAAAGCCTTGCATTCGGGGATGCCGTCGAGCAATCCGTAATTCCTCACGTCAAAGCCGTTTTCAGACGTCTTAACGCTTTTTGAATTGAGCGCGTCAAGAAGCAGGTCGGATGTGTTCAGCTGCTCTCCGCCCGGCTTTCCCCTTGACATATCAAGTGAAAGTCCTGTTTTGCAAAACTCCGCCAATTGCTCTTTAAGCTTTGCGTGAAGTCCCAAAAGCTCCCCGCGGGAAAGAAAACGATATTCAGACATTTAGACCGTCGCAGACCCGATGCTTCATAAATTAAATGAAAAAGACGGATTCCGCTGCCACCTTTCATATTAAATTGTTATTATACTAAAATAATCTTATGCACTAAAGTATAACATAACGGCAAAAATGTCAAGTTTTTTATTTTAAGCTTGCGTAAATCTTGAGCAAAGTTTGCGGCAATTAATTTTTATCTGTGTCTTTATTTTTTTGACATTACATGGTATAATTAACAAAATGAATACGCATCTGAAATTTCCTTTAGCCGTCAAGGGGGAGTTTTTAATGGTAAAAGAAAAAGTCATGCTTGAACGCGCGCTGTTTCCTGAGCAGGCGGGTGTTTCGTCCGAGGACATTTTTGCCTTTATTCAAGACCTTGAGCAAAACGATATCGAGGCGCACAGCTTTATGGTGCTGCGCCACGGAAAAGTCGCGTTTGAAACATGGAGGGAGCCGTATTCTCCCGACATCCCGCACACGATGTACTCTGTCAGCAAGTCGTTTGCGTCTGCCGCCGCCGGGTTTGCCATTGACGAGGGATTCTTTTCGCTTGAAACAAAGCTTCTTGACATTTTTCCCGAATACCGCCCCGAAAAACCTGACGACAAGCTTGAAAAAATCACGATTCGTCATCTTCTCACAATGACCGCGGGCAAGGATGTCAGCCTTGTTTCGGACAAGACAAAAAACCAATGGAAGTCGGATTTTTTCCGCTCGGAATGGTACGCCGACCCGGACGACGGCGTTTGGCGCTACATAAGCGAGACGACATACATGGTCTGCGCCGCCATTGTGCGCACAACGGGCAAAAAGGTTGTCGAGTTTCTCGCGCCGAGGCTTTTCGAGCCGCTCGGTTTTTCGCAAATTCCTTTTTGGGAAACGGACGGTGACGGCATCGAGGCGGGAGGTTGGGGTCTTTATATCACGACGGAGGATCTCGCCCGCTTTATACGGTGCTGCCACACCGGCGGCGTGTGGGGAGGCAGGCAGGTTTTGCCGAAGTGGTGGGCAAGAGAGGCTGTCAAAAAGCAGGCTGAAAACCTGCGATATTCCGGCGAGGATAACAGAGCCGGTTACGGATACTTTTTTTGGAGAAACGGAATTGTCCCCAACTCTTACAGGGCGGACGGTATGTTTTCGCAATTCGCGATAGCTTTTGACGACTTTGACGCCGAATTCGTCATAACCGCCTGCGAAATCAACGAGCAAAAAACAAGAGACTGCATATGGCGCCACTTTCCCGCGGCGTTTATTGACAGCAGCGACGACAGGTCGTCATACGAAAGACACAAATCAAAGCTGTTTTTAAAGCCGCTTTCGGAGCTGCCTGACGCGTCGCGCAGCCCGATGGAAAAAGAGATTGAAGGCAAGTCGATTTTCTTCGGCAAGCCAAAGCTTGTAAACGCTTTTAATTTTCCGGTCAGCATGCTGCCGTTCGCGACTGTTTATATGTCGGCGGACAGAGCGGGGAACATAGACAATGTCCGTTTCAGCTTCGGCAGTGACGAATGTACGATGACATGGCTTGAGGGGAGCGTTGAAAACACTGTCGTCTGCGGCATGGACGGCAGGGCGCGCAACTCCCCGATTAAATTGGCGGGCATCAAATTCACGGCGCGCTGCAGCGCGGCGTGGGAGGATGAACGCACCCTCAATGTTTGGTTTAGGCCGCTTGAAGGCGTGTGCCGCAGGGAATGGAAGTTTTTATTTAAGAGCAAGGGAAATGTCGTCGCCACACCTTCATGCATGCCCGACTCAAAAAATCTCTCAGACTGGCTCATAAACTCCATGGACGACTTCATAAAAAACAAGGCTGTTTCCCAGATGGCCCAGGCAGCGGCAAAAAATATGCATAAAGTTATTGAGCCTGTTCATAAAGGCGTATTAAGATAGCGCCGGGGGGTGTTGCTTTGATTAAAACAGTATATATGTCCGTCGCCGTATTGTGTGTTTTATTATCCGTCATTATTTTTGCGCCTTACGTTAAGTCGGCGTTTCCCAAAAAAACCGGCAGGTCGCTTCGTATGAAAATGACTTTATCCACTTTGTTTGTCATTGCGGCGGCAGCGTCGGCGGCGGCGAAGGGCAACGCGTCGCCGTTCGCGCTGTTAATGCTGGCAGGCTTTGCTTTTGCGTGGGCGGGCGACTTCATTCTTGGGAGGGGCGACGGCTCAAAGCTGTTTCTTTCGGGGCTTGCAAGCTTTTTCTTTACACATGTGTTCTACATAGCCGCCACGTTTTTTGCGGCAAAGCATTTTTTCCCGTCCGGCCCGGTCATAACACTGTCGGGGATTGCGGTGGGCTTTGTCGCCGCCGCGCTTGTGGTTTTGCTGTCAGTTAAAAGAAAGGCGCGGTTTCACGGCCTGCTTGTCCCCGCCGCCTCTTACACAGCCGTTTTAATCACAATGTTCGCACAGGCTTGTTCTTTGGGAATCAGGCTTTTCGCACAAAGCAAAGCGGCAATAATCTTCCCCTTGGGCGCCTTTTTCTTTGTTTTTTCCGACGTAACGCTTGGAATGACACGTTTTCGTATGCACAAAAAAGTGTTCCCCTTCTGCGCCGTCTGTTCCGTTTCATACTTTGTCGGCCAGCTCCTGCTTGCTTTGTCGCTCGGTTTTATTGTTTATTAAATATAAAATATATTTCCAAACAAATGTTTGCATTTTTCAAAATCATGTGTTATAATGCTTGTAACAGATTCGGGAGGTGTGAAAATGGAAAGAATAAACGACACACAGCGCAAGATATACGAATACTTGCTCGTTAAGCTTCAAGACGGCGTGCCGCCTTCGGTGCGCGAGATAGGCGAGGCTGTGGGGCTGCGCTCCACGTCCTCCGTCCAGGCAAACCTTGACGCGCTTGAGTCCGCGGGATACATTTCACGCGACCCAATGCTCAAGCGGTCAATCAGAGTCGTCGGTCAGGCCGACAACATCACTCAGGTGCCGCTTTTGGGCGCCGTCGCCGCCGGTTCCCCTCTCCTTGCTGTCGAGCAAATCGAGGGCTACATTCCTTACACAGGCCGCCTGTCAAGGGATAAGCCGCTGTTTGGGCTGCGCGTAAAGGGCGAAAGCATGCTCTGGGCGGGGATTCTCAACGGCGACATAGTTGTTGCCGAAAAGACGCCTGTCGCGCAAAACGGCGAGATGGTTGTCGCGATGATTGACGACGAGGCGACTGTAAAGACTTTTTACAAAGAAAACGGCAGGTTCAGGCTTCAGCCGGAAAACGCCGCTTATGACCCGATTATTGTTGACGAGGTGGAAATACTCGGCAAGGTTGTCGCCGTGTTCAGATATTATTAGCCGCCGCGGTCAATCCGAAAGGATGTGCGTAAATGTCAGCGCCTCTTGCAGACAGGCTTCGTCCGCAAAAGCTTGACGACATAGTAGGGCAGCGCCACCTCCTTGGCGAGGGAAGGGCTTTACGCAACATAATCATGTCCGGCGAGCTGCCGAACCTTGTTTTTTACGGTCCTTCCGGCATCGGGAAAACTACGCTTGCGGGCATCATAGCAAGCGCGACAGACAGATATCTTGTCAAGCTGAACGGCACGACTGCCGGCACAGCCGACATAAAGGAAGCCGTCGCGAGCCTTGACACGCTTTTGGCGCCGAACGGGATTCTCCTTTATCTTGATGAAATCCAATATTTCAACAAAAAGCAGCAGCAGAGCCTGCTTGAGCACATCGAAAAAGGCACAATAACCCTGATTGCTTCAACCACCGAAAACCCTTATTTTTACGTTTATAACGCAATATTAAGCCGTTCCACCGTGTTTGAGTTTAAGCCTGTGGAGCCGGGCGACATTGTCCCTGCCGCGGAGCGCGCCTTTGAGTTTATGTCAAAGGAGCGGGAGGAGGGATACGATATTGATGACGGCGTAATAAGCCACATTTCAGCGGCGTGCGGCGGTGATGTCCGAAAAGCCATCAACGCCGTCGAGCTGTGTGTGCTTTCAGCGCCTTTGACAAGCGGGCGGCGGCGCGTCACGCTGTCCGCCGCGCGGGAGCTGACTCAAAAAAGCTCGATGAAATACGACCGCGCCGGGGATGAGCATTACGACATCCTGTCAGCATTTCAAAAGTCCATGCGCGGCTCAGATGCCGACGCCGCCATACATTACCTTGCGCGCCTGATTGAGGCCGGCGACTTGCCGTCGGCTTGCAGGCGTCTTGTCGTATGTGCCTGCGAGGATGTGGGGCTTGCTTACCCTTCGATAATTCCGATAGTAAAGGCGGCTGTCGACACAGCCATGATGGTGGGGCTTCCCGAGGCAAGGATTCCTCTTGCCGACGCCGTTGTGCTTGTGTGCAACGCGCCGAAATCCAACTCCGCCTACATTGCCGTGGACAGGGCGCTGGACGACCTGCGCAAAGGAAAGTCGGGTCAGATTCCCCGCCATCTTCAAAACAAGCATTATGACGGCGAGGACAACCCTGAAAAGGGGCAGTTTTATGTTTATCCGCACGACTGTGAAAACCACTGGGTTCGTCGGCAATATCTGCCGGACGCTTTAAGGGACGCCGTCTACTACGAATACGGCGACAACAAAAACGAACAGTCGGCAAAAGCGTTTTGGGACAAGATAAAGGGAAATGTCAAGGGCGAGGGCGATTGACGCTCCGCTGATTTTCATCGAAAGGAACATAAGCCGTGAAAAAAGTCAAAGTTGTGATTTTGTGTTTAATTTTGTCGTTATTTTTGATTTCGGAGCTGTCGTTCGGCGCGTTCGCGCTGCTGGGCGTCGGAAATGAAGACGGAGTCGAATATTATCAAGGGACATCCTCCGAGACAGCGGCAAATGAAAAGACCTCAAAGTCTGTCGGCAAAAGGATTCGGTCGGCACTTTTTGAGGACGCTCCGATTGTCCTGCCGGCAGCGGCTGTTTTGCTTGTTGTGTTCACCGGAGGCGGGATGTTTTTGCATTTTCGGCGCAAAAAAAGAAAAAAAGGCGGTTGACATCCCTTTTTGCGGCAAAAGACGGCAACCCTTAAAAGCGTAAACTTCATTTTTTTGTCGGAGGTTGCAAGCGTATGAATTATAAACGCAAGGCCGCGGTTGCTGTTTGCGCGGCGGCTGTCGGCTATGCCGCGGCTGACATATACAAAAATATATCCATAAAGTCAAAGCCGGAGCATGTGCCGAAAGGCATGAAGGAGGGCGACATAAACGAGCTTCTCCTTTGCCTTGAACGCCCCGGCTACGCGGAGCAAAACGGGATTGTTGTTGACGAAAGCTATGTGGAGGACGCTCTCATTTCGTTAAAATCAATCATAGACGGCAGATATGACTGCGTTGATTTTCGTATGCAGACATTGATAAGGCTTGCATATTCCCACGGCGCCAAAATAAAGTCCGTTTCGCCCAAAGGATGGGACGCGCTCGAAAAGGCCTTTCTCGGGGCAAAGTTCTGGATGACGGAGCCGGGAGAGGATTCCGCCTGCTATTGGTCGGAGAATCATCAATTGCTTTACGCGTCTGCCGAATACCTTGCGGGGCAAATGTGGCGCCGCAAGGTTTTTTATAACGACGGAGCCACAGGTGAGGAGCATATGCGCCGCGCCGCCGAAAGGCTTGAGGCGTGGGCGCGGCAAAGGTTTTATTACGGATATTCCGAGTTTAATTCCGCCAACTACTACCTTTTCAATGTCGCTCCCGCTTTAAATTTCATCCAATTCGCCGAGGGCCGCGACGCTTTGAAGGAGCGATTGAGGATGTGCCTTGATCTGCTTTTTTATGATATTGCGAGCGGCGTTTATGACAATGTGTTCACAGTCCCCACGGGGAGGGCATATTCAAACAATCTTGCGGGGCGCGACTGCGACAGGGTTCGCAAGCTGACTGATTTTATATGGGGTTTAAACGACAATCATCTTTCGTCGACACACCATATGCTCATAAATATTGTGTCGGCGCTTGAGGCGAGGGACAAGGACGGAAAGCCCTTTTATGAGGTGCCGCCGGCTTTAATCGAAATCGGAAAAGATAAGTCGGAGCGGGTTATCAAGTCGTCAACGGGTCTTGATGTTTCCGAGCTGAAGTCAAAGGGGCTTGTCGGGCATGACGACAATCGGATTATGCTGCAGCTCGGCATGGAAGCGTTCACAAACAAAGAGGTCATTTACAACACATATACATACATAAAGAAAAACGACATGTTTTCAAACAGCATGCTCAATTTCTTCAAAACCCTTAACGTCAGGGCGCTTCGGGGCAAAAAACTTATGACATTTATAAGCTCGGCGCTTAACCCGATGCCCAACGGAATCGCGATACAAAGAGCAAACTTATACAAATACCGCACGAAGCATTATTTGCTTGCAAGCCTTCAAAAATATCATCCTGGCGGATACGGCGCCCAGCAGCTGCTGTCATGCGCGAATTTCGGCGGCAACTCAGTTGTTTTCACTAATCACCCCGCAAACGACGGCGACAAAAAAAGCACGACAAAGCTCCCCGGATACTGGGCTGGATTTGGGAGGGCGCCGCATATAGCACAGCACAAAAATGTGCAGATGATGATTTTTAACATTCCGAGGACAAGAGGTTTTCTTGAGCTTTACAAGGTGCCGCAGTACACGCACACATTTTTGCCCGAGGCGTTTTTTGATGAGGTATATGTTGAGGGGCGGCGTGCTTTCGCGCGAAAGGGCGGCGCGTTTTTGGCGCTGACAGGCTCCGCCGAGCTTTCATATCTTGATTTTGACGAGGATTCGGCGTCGGCTTTGCAGTGCGGTCTCAAAGAGGTCGGCGGCAAGAGATTTGACCTTGTGCAAAGGGGCGGCCGCCAAAGCTGGATTTACGAGCTGTCCGACGAGTCCCGCGAATGTTTTCGTGACTTTATGGCGAGGATAAAGCGCAATCCCGCCGATTTTGACGGCAAAAACCGCCTGTCTTACAAAAGCGGCGGCCTTACATATGAGCTTATATACGGCGGCGATTTCACTCTCGGCGGCAGCATCGTTACGCCGCAGTTTAAGCGGTTTGAAAGCGATTATATAACCTCTGAAAGAGAGGCGGATTCCATGAAGTTCTGCTTTGCCGGTCACAGCGTTACGCTTGACTATAAAAAGGCGCTAAGAAAATACGATTGAAAGTTGACGTGAAACGATGACAAAGGTTTCAGACAACGAAACCCGCAGATATGTCGGCTCGCGCGAAACGATGACCTATGTCCTCTTTGACGCCTCAAAAGGTTTCAGCATCGACGCGTGGAAAAACAGATTTTTTTTGGATGTTGTCAAAATCGATCTCGGCATAAACGCGCTCGCAACAGTGATTACAAACATTTGGGACATAATCGACGACACCTTTGCCGGTGTCCTTGTCGATAAAACAGCGACACGATGGGGGAAATTCAGACCTTATATCCTCGTTTTCGCCGTGCCGGGCACAATATTGACGACCCTTTATTGGCTCACTCCTTTTTTGTTCGGTCAGAATCCGTTTGACGTGGGAAAGATAATATACTGGTACGGTTTGGGCATGGTCACGGAGCTTATGACCACCTTCAGAACCTTTGCCGAAACAGGCTATATATCAAGCATATCGCCGAACCCCGCCGACAAGTCGCGGCTTTTTACAATGGCGGAGGTGATTTCAAGCCTGTGGGAAAACATACCCGAATTTTTGATGGGGGTGCTTATCGACGCCGCGAATTCAGGCAAGGTGGGTGTAACCATGAAGGGCGCATACATGGTCATGGGAACAATATGCGCGGTTCAGGCGGGAATTTTCGCCTTTGCCTACGGCGCGATAGCAAAAGAAAGGATAATGCAGGCAGTCGAAAAGCCCGATTTAAGGGGGATTTGGCGGACTATCATCACAAACAAGCCGATGCTCCTGATGATGATGTCAGATTTCCTCAGCGTCTTCAAAATCGACACCGGCGTGACGAACTATTATGTCGATGTCCTCGGCTCGGCGCTTTTTAAGGATCTGATCACCATACCGGGCATCCCGTCGTCGTTTTTGAGCTATGCATATATCGGCTGGGCGCAGCGCAGGTTTTCCACAAAATCACTTTGGATTTTCGGCGAGCATGAAAAGGATGTGATGGGCATTCTTGTCTATATGTTCGGCATAATCGGCGGCAAGGGCAAAAACGGCAACTATCGAAAGAAATGGACGATGTTCGGCGCCTTTGCTGCAAAGGATTTTGTTTATAAATCCACACTTTCAGTATATAAGATTGTCCCGAGAATGATGCAGGCCGAAATACTTGACTATTGCGAATGGAAAAACGGTTTTCGCACGGAGGGGGCGACAATTGCCGTAAAGGGCATCATAAAAAAGATTGCAACCACCGTCGTCGCTCCTCTTAACAGTATCATGCTCAAAAAAATCGGATACAACATAACGGCCGGTCACGGAAAGCAATCAGACGCGACAAAATATTATATGTTCTTGATGTGTACATTAGTTCCGGGCGTCACAGGGCTTATCGGGACAATACCAAAGCTTTTTTACAACTTAAGCCCTGAAAAGCGCGCCAGGATGTATTCGGAGCTTTCGCAGATGAGAGCTGAAAAGCGCTCCTTTGTCGAAGAAATGGACAAGGTTGACTAAGCGAACAAAAAGCAGATTTGAGCGCTCCGCCGCAATAAATAAAGGCTTTTGCAGCCGGTAACCCCGGCTGCAAAAGCCTTTTTGGCAAAGATACGGCACAGCTTCCGCGCAGTGAACCGTGCCTTGACAAGAAGGTTTCGCGGCACGGCGCAACAAGCAGCTTTGACTGCTTTGAAGCGGGTTTTGTCACGTCTTTGCCGCCGAAACTTTAAAAGCTTCGCGGCAATCATTTCCTCTTGCGTATCAGCTTTGCGGGCACGCCCCCCATGACGGAATAAGGCTCGACATCCTTTGTGACGACGGCTCCGGCGCCGATAATGCTGCCGGTGCCGATTGTGACGCCGGGTGTGACGACAGCGTTTGCGCCTATCCAAACATTGTCCTCGACAGTGATTTGCCGCCGGTCGGTGGGCTGGTCAACAAAAGGCACATTGACGTCGGCGTGGGAGTGGGCGACGCAGGCAAGGACGACGTGAGCCGCGACGGCGCAGTTGTCGCCGACGGAGAGCGGACCGTAAAGGACGCAGTAAGGCGCGAAATGCGTGTTTGAGCCGATAGAAATTTCCCTGTCGCAAGGCTCGATATATGTGCCGTGATAAAAGGAGACGTCGTCCCCGACAGTTACAAGGTGCGGCTGGTTTATCTGAACAGTTTCGGCGCAATTAAAGTTCTTTCCCTTTTTTGCTAAGTCCATCATCTTCCCCTTTGCGGCATTAATTTTGCCTGCCGTCAAGCTTGTTGTCAGCCGCCGACCTTGTCAATGTCTTTGCGGCGTATCTCGACGCGCCTTATTTTGCCGCTTATAGTTTTGGGCAGGCAGTCGACAAATTCTATAACCCTCGGATATTTGTATGGCGCCGTGTTTGACTTTACATATGCCTGAAGCTCTTTCACAAGCGCGTCCGACGGCGCGAATCCGCTTTTGAGTACGACTGTTGCCTTGACATTAAAGCCGCGCGCGGGATCGGGCACGCCCGTCACGGCGACCTCAAGAACGGCGGGGTGCTCAAGCATGACGCTTTCCACCTCAAACGGGCCGATACGGTAGCCCGACGATTTAATCACGTCGTCGTTTCTGCCGACATAATTAAAAAGTCCGTTTTCATCTCTGTAAGCCGTGTCGCCGGTGTGATATACTCCGTCGTGCATGACCTTTGCTGTTTCTTCGGGGTTTTTATAGTATCCCTTCAGCAGCCCTCTCGGCCTTTTGTCCATCGACTCATAAAGTATGCAGACCTCGCCTGTGACCCCCGGCCCGCATTCCTCACCGTCGTCGTCGATTATGATGACTTCATATCCCGGTGTCGCCAGCCCGATGCTCCCCGGCACAGGCTTCATCCACGGATAAATTGTCGAGAGGCAGAGGGTCGTCTCTGTCTGACCGAAGCCTTCGTATATTTCGAGACCTGTGAATTGTTTCCATTCTTCAAAAATGCTCGGGTTAAGTGCCTCACCCGCGGTGCAGCAATGCTTTAAAGAGGAGAGGTCATATTTGGCGACATCCTGTTGAAGAAGAAATCTGTACATCGTCGGAGGGATACAAAATGTCGTTATTTTGTGCTTTTCAAGCTTGGAAAGTATGTCGGCGGCGTCGAACTTTTCAAAATCGTATGTAAAAACGGCCGACTCGCCGAGCCACTGACCGTACATTTTGCCCCAAAGCGATTTCAGCCAGCCTGTGTCGGAGATGGTGAAATGAAGTCCTCCGTCTATGACGCGATGCCAAAAGACGCCTGTCATAAGATGACCGAGCGGATATGTAAAGTCGTGGAGAATCATTTTCGGGTATCCTGTGGTGCCGGAGGAGAAGGACATCAGCATAATGTCCTCCGCCGTTGTTTTTTCGGCGCCTGTCGGGCGCGTCCAGCAGCTGTCAGACGCTTCACAGCCCTTTTCCAAGTCAATCCAACCGCCGCCGGGCGGTGATTTGCGCTTTGTGACAAACTTCATCTCGACAGTTTTGAACTGCTCCGCCCCCGCGTCGAACTGCTCTGTGCAGTCGCCGTCGCCCGTTATGATTGCAGCCTTGATTTCACCGGCGTTGCAGCGGTAAATGTAGTCCTTAGCGGTGAGCATGTTTGTCGCCTGAACAGCAACGGCGCCTATCTTATGAAGCGCCAGCATACAGTACCAAAAAAGGTAGCTGCGCTTTAAGACAAGCAGGACGGCGTCGCCCTTTTTGATGCCCGACGAAAAAAGATATTTTGCCATGCGGTTTGACTCTGTCATCATTTCGCCGAAGGTAATGCGCTTTTCCTCGCCGTCGGACGAGACCCAAAGCATCGCGAGCTTGTCGGGCTTTTGGGTGCCGAGTACGTCTATGACGTCGTAGGCAAAGTTGAAATCCGCCGGCCATGAAAGCTTATAGTTGTCGCGGACATCTTCAAACGAGACAAAAGAATCCCTGTTTCTGCCAATATACTTTTCATAAATCGCCATATCTTTTACTCCTGTCTTTTACAGCCGCCGGAAAGCGATATGTTTTATCGCCGCGGGCACGGCCGGATTCACAAGCAGTTTATTTCATTACAACCGCGATATATTGCGCCGGTTCTTTTTCGATTGTCTGAACTGTGTGAGGGATGCTCGAATCAAAGTAAACGCTGTCTCCCGCCTCAAGCTCGTAGGAGATGGAGCCTATATAAAGAGTCATTTTACCGGACAGCATATAGTTGAATTCCTGCCCCTCGTGCGCGTGAAATGTCGGGACACTTTCGCTGTATTCGACAGTTACAAGAAACGGCTCGGCTTTTTTGTTTTTAAAGGTGTAGGCAAGATGCTTGTAGTCGTATGCCTCATTGCGCTTGACCTCAAAGCCGTGCCCCTTTTTGACGACACTGCATGTTGAAAGCTTTGCCGTGTCGCCGCTCATAATCTCATAGACATCTATCCCGAAAATCTCCGCGCAGTTGTAGAGAAAGCTAAATGAAAAATCTTTCAGCCCCTCTTCATACTTAAGATATTCCGCGACGTCGATGTCAAGCTTTGCCGCAAGCTCGTCGGGCGTGTATTCGCAGATAATTCGCATGGCGCGCAGTCTTGTGCCGATTTCCTTAAGCTGCTCTGTCATGATGGGCGCTCCTTTCACTTTTTAAAAATCGTGTTTGAACTTCCGGATTTTATTCGCCGTGGTTGTATCCAAGCTCAATTGCCTTGAGATTCAGCTCGTAAAGATTTTTTCGTTTCGCTGAAACAACTTTTGCCATGGTCGGGGCAATTTCTTCAAAACGCATGAGACCGGAGTGGCGCAGCATCTTGCCGAGAATAATCATGTTGGCAAGGCCGCCGAGGTTTTCGTCTGACGCAAGCCTTGTGGCGGGGATGTAAAATGACTCGACGTCCGTTCTTTTAACTTTTCTTTCGATGAGAGACGAATCAACAAATATCTGCCCGCCCGAAACTGTGCAGTTCTCGTATTTGTCAAGTGACGGGAGGTTCATGGCTAACAGTATGTCGGGATTTGAGACGATTGGAGAGCCTATCGGCGAGTCGCTGAGTATGACGCTGCAATTTGCCGTGCCGCCCCTCATTTCGGGACCGTATGACGGAAGCCAGCTGACCTCGCGGCCGCTCATAAGCCCTTGATAAGCAAGAAACTTGCCCGTGAACAATATGCCTTGACCGCCAAAGCCGGCGAACAATACCTGCTTTGTGTTCATTTGTCTCCCTCCTGTGCGAATTTGTCCTTATAACAGCGCAAAGGAAAATAAGGAATCATGTTTTCGCCAAGCCATTCAAGTGACTTTTCAGGTGAAACCCCCCAGTTTGTGGGGCAGGTGGACAGCACCTCGACCAAGGAAAAGCCCTTGCCCTCCGTCTGATATTTAAAGGCCTTTAAAATCGCCTTTTTCGCGGCGTTGATGTTTTTTATGTTATTAACGGAAACACGCTCTATATATGCCGCGCCGTCAACATTTTGAAGAAGCTCGCACACCTTGACAGGATAGCCCGCCTTTTCGACATCGCGCCCGTAGGGCGACGTCTGTGTCACCATGCCGGGCAGAGTCGTGGGTGCCATCTGACCGCCCGTCATGCCGTAAATCGCGTTGTTCACAAAGATAATAGTTATGTTTTCGCCTCTTGCGGCAGAATGGACTGTCTCGGCTGTGCCGATGGCGGCAAGATCCCCGTCGCCCTGATATGTGAAAACGATCTTTGAGGGGTCGGCTCTTTTGATGCCTGTGGCGACTGCCGGGGCGCGGCCGTGCGCCGCCTGAACCATGTCGACGTTAAAGAAATCATAAGCCATGACGGAGCATCCGACAGGCGCGACGCCTATTGTGTCGCCCATAATGTCAAGCTCGTCAATGGCCTCGGCGACAAGGCGGTGTATAATGCCGTGGGTGCAGCCGGGGCAATATGTCATCACGGCGTCCGTTAAAGCTTTCGGCTTTTTAAAAACTACCATTTGTTCAACCTCCTATTTTGCCGGCTTCATCAAGAGCGGCAAGGACATTTTCAGGCGTCGGAATCATTCCGCCCGCCCTTGAGCAGAGAATAACAGGTCTTTTGCACCGTATGGCAAGCTCGACGTCGTCTATCATCTGACCCATCGAAAGCTCGGCGCTGACAAACGCCTTTACCCTGTGAGCGGCGTCGGCGAGCGCATCCTTCGGGAAGGGCCACAAGGTTATGGGGCGAATCATGCCCGCCTTTATGCCTTTTTCGCGCGCGGCCTTTATGGCGTTTTTTGAAACACGCGCGGCGATGCCGAAGGCGACGACACAAAGCTCGGCGTCGTCCATCATGTATTCCTCATACATGACCTCTGTCTTTTCTATTGATTTATAGCGCTCGTAGCGCTCGATGTTAGTCTGCTCAAGCACCTCCGGAAGGAGAAAAAGGGAGTTTACGATGTTGGGCTTGCGGGCGCCCTTTGTCCCGGTCACTGCCCATGGCTTGTCGTATTTTGTGACGTCTCCCATTTCAAGGCTGACAGGCTCCATCATCTGTCCGATTGTGCCGTCGGAAAGCAGCAGGACTGTCATGCGGTACTTGTCGGCAAGGTCAAAGCCCTTAAATGTCAGGCTTACCATTTCCTGAACAGAGGCGGGCGCAAGGACAATCTTGCGAAAATCGCCGTGTCCCGACGCTCTTGTCGCCTGCCAATAATCAGACTGCGACGGCTGAATCCCGCCCAAGCCGGGGCCGCCCCTTTGCACGTTTACAATAAAAGCGGGCAGGTCGCAGCCGGCAAGGTATGAAAATCCCTCGCTTTTTAAAGAAATGCCGGGGCTTGAGCTTGACGTCATGGCGCGCTTGCCGGCCGCCGAAACGCCTATAACCATATTTATTGCGGCGATTTCGCTCTCGGCCTGCAAAAACACGCCGTCCACCTGCGGCATACGCTTTGACATATATGCGGCAATTTCAGTCTGCGGTGTTATCGGGTAGCCGAAATAATGACGGCAGCCTGCCATCACAGCGGCTTCGGCTATCGCTTCGTTACCCTTCATCAAGACTTTTTCAGACATTTTCTCACCAGTTCCTTTAACATTATTTCTCCACGGTTATAACACAGTCGGGGCAAATTTTTGCGCAGAAAGCGCAGCCGATACAAAGGGACATATCGGAAACCTCGGCGGGGCTGTAGCCCTTTGAGTTAATTTTGTCCGCTGCCAAGACGACAATTTTCTTCGGACACACAGTCACGCACAGGCCGCAGCCCTTGCACTTGTCCGAGTCAAACGTCACAAATGCCATGTTTCTTCCTCCTTTAATTCATAAAGCCGTAAACATGAAGGCTTATCGGAAATATGTTTTCAATTTTGCCGCCAAGCTCCGCGGCGATATCCTTTCGGACGGCGTTCATCTTTATCGGGATGCCGGACAGAGCGGAAATCTTTTCGGCATAAGGCACGGAGGCTAAAACATCCTCCGCCGTCGTTTCGGCGCCGAGGTTTGAGTTGTTGACAACAGATGTGAATCTTGCGCCGCAGGCCGCCTCGATTTCGCGCATATTGTCAAAAGCGCTTTTTGGGTCGGCTGTCAGCGGGCGGTACATATTGACGACAAAAAGCATCTCAAAGTCGTTTTCGGCGAGCAGATAAGGAACATAGCGCCCAAGCGCGGTGGCGCCCCTGTCGTCGCCGCCGACATCCATAACGGCATGAAAGCTCTTGTCACGAACAACAGAATAAATCTCCGGAGGCAAAGCGGGTATGTCGATGTTTGAGCCGGCATACGCGGAGGAGATGAGCCTTATTCCGCCCTTTTCGAGGACGTCGGCGCTGTCCTTTGTGCGGAAATATGGATTGACAATGTCGAGGTCGGCTATTGAAACATTTCTTTCAAAGGCCTTGAGCGCCAACGCGTAATTGACTGCGACATTTGTTTTTCCGCTGCCGTAATGACCGGCAAAAACAGTGACTCTTTTGTAATTCAAATTAAATACCAACTTTGCAAAAAAAATAAAATGCCGTCCGTGGCCATCTGACCAGGGACGGTAAAAACCGCGGTACCACCCTTTTTACTGCAAAAAGCAGTCGCTCATGGACTGACGAGTCCGCGCCATGATAACGGAGCCTGCCGTAGCGCCTTATTTTAACCGGCGTCTGAAGCTTAAAAAGAGCAATGCCTGCTTGACGCTGTTTATGTTCGGGCGCTCTGCTCGGGAATGATAAGGCTTAATTTCACGCACCGGCTTCGCACCGCCGCCGACTCTCTGAAGCGATTAAAAAAGTCCGTTTCCGTCACTGCATTTATAATATTAAATTTAAAATATATTATATCATAACAGTGAAGGAAGTCAAGCCTTTTTATCTGATTTTTATGCTTTTTCTGCACGCATTCTGTGTTTTGCACGCATTTTATCAGCGGCAAACTAATTTCTTTACGGCATAATCAAAAAACACAATAAAAATTAACCCGCACAGCAAATTTAACAAAAGATATAAACAATTTACAGAAAAAGTGTTGATTTGGCAGTAAAAATGTGGTAGGATAGTAGCAGGCACTTTATTTTAAGCGACATTAAGCTGGAAAGGGGTCTGTCAATGAAAAAACTGTTAAAGGACGTCGTCTGCATTCTTTTGACGATCGCGCTTGCGGGCACATTTCTTGCCGCCGCTACAGAGGGTCTTTTTGCCGAGTTGGCTGACTCGCCGATTTTCAGTTTTTCCCGCGTAAAGTCAAACGGCGTTTCTGAAAAGGGCTTAGGCACCGGCGGCATAAGCGGAGTATATTCGCGCGGGGAAAACACACGGGAGGAGCTTATAAGCCGCTGGAACACAATCAAGGCGGACTACGGCGGCGCTGTGTACAGCACCGTGCCGAGCGTATCGGCGCCTTACGGCACCGGCTGCCTCGTGCAAGGCTATTTAAACGACGCCTTAAAATATCTGAACTTTCACCGCAAGATTGCCAAGATGCCTGAGCTGACGCTGTCGCAGGCAAAGTGTGTCAGCTCACAATACGGCGCCGTGCTTCTTGCCGCGAACAATATCATGTCTCACAACCCGCCGAAGCCCCCCGATATGTCAACAGATTTTTACAATAAGGGCTACAGTTCGACAAACTCAAGCTGCTTGGCGCAAGGCTCCGGCTATGACGGTGAAAGAGCGATGAGACCCTTTATAAAGATTTGCTTTGACGATTCGGTCAACGTGGAATACATCAAAAGCGTCTCTCACAGGAGATGGTTTCTTTCGCCTGATTTAACCGACATCGGTTTCGGTCAGGCGACATCGACCGAGAGCAATATATACACAGTAGCTCCCGTTGTATCTGATTTCAACGAAAGCATATCTTATAATTACATATCATGGCCGTCGTCAGGATGGTTTCCAAGCGAGTTTATACACAGCGGTCAGTCGTGGAATATCAGCCTCAATCCCGACAAATATTTTTTCCCGGTTGACTTTAGCCCGACAGTCAAGATAACAAGGCAGTCGGACGGAAAAGTCTTTAATCTTACGATGGCGGATAACAACTATTCAAAGGAAACGAAGTTTTTAACCTTCGACGAGCAGTTTTATGCCGTCCCTTTAAACATCACATTCCACATCGGCTCCGACAACCACATCGGCGCCACGCCGACAGGCGACTTCAAGGTTGAGATATTCGGCGTCAGAGAAAAGCCGGCAGGCGCGGCGGCCGACATCTCCTACACTGTCAAGTTCTTTTCTCTTGAGGACGAGATTGAGCCGACGACTGAAAGCACCACCTCAACCACAACCACCACCTCGACGACAACCTCAACCACTACCTCGACGACAACCTCAACCACAAAGACAACTGTCCCGGATAAGCGGCTTGTTTCAGTCAGAATCAGCTCCGAGCCGTGCAAGGTTGCGTATTATTACAAGGACACGCTCGACACGTCAGGGCTGATATTGACGGCACATTATTCAGACGGAAGCAGGGAGGAAATAAAAAGCGGTTTTTCTTGCGCGCCCACATATTTCGACAAAAAAGGCACGACAAGGGTCACAGTAACGTACAAGGGCTTTAACGACACATTCAATGTCAATGTCAAATACGCTTTTTACCAGATTCTCATAAGGATATTTTTATTAGGTTTCTTGTGGTATTGATTTTTTAAAAAGGCAAAGACAAGCTGCCGAAAATCTCTAAGAATTCCTCCTTTAACCCTTTTCTTTATAACGCGCGGGGCCGCCTTTATTAAGGCGGCTCCGTGTGTTTGTATAAAGCACAGGGCTGTAACGCGGCGCCGAATTTCTCGGCGTTTTGTTACAGCCCGTCGTCTTTGGAGATGCTTTAAAAACAATGAAAATGGGTTAGCCGAGGCCTGTCGGCGCACACTTTGTCAAGGGTTCGCGGCGGAATTTATTTGCCGTGCCTGAAAAGCAGCGCGTCTGAAAACCCCCTTGGCCCGAGGTAAATATAAAGCGCGTTGGATATGAATTTCAGAACATACGTGAAAAATCCTGTTGCCGCCGACTTATCCTTTGCGGCTTCTCTGTTGCCGGTTTTGACAAGAATATCAATCAGTCGCTGCTCCGCGGCTTTAAAAGCGACGGGGTCCACAACAGTTGTGTTAAGCTGCGCCTCGCCCTCGGCGATTGCGGCGTTCAGCTCCGCCCTGTCGTCGTCGCTCAAGGCGCTTTTGTCGACTGCTTTAGCGGCGGCAAGAGCGTTTGAAATCGCGACATTGTGCCTCGCGGAGTTAAACTGCGGGTAAATGTCGGGGTATGTGCGAACGCTGACAAATTCCTCGTCAGTGAGAAGCTCTATGGCAAGGCGCATTATAACGTCGTTTCGGCCTGTCTTTTCGTGGTCTTGGTTTTTGAAATAAAAGGTGCTGTCGCAAAGCGCCCCGGCTGTGGCGTCAACGACCATGTCGGGAGAAATGTAGCTGTGTTCTTCGGTGGAGGCGCCGTATGTGCCGTCCTCAACATAGCCGTCGGGGAGAGTTTGACCAAACGGCGCGCTGACTGCGCCGAGAGAGCCGGAGCTGACTTCTATGATGCCGTCCGCGTTAAAATCCTCCCAGTCGTCAAAGAGAGGGTATAAAGGATAATCGTAATTGACGACATCAAAGAACTTGACGCCCTGCTCTTTCATCGCAAGTATATTTGAGACGCGGTTTACCTGCGCCCTGTGATAAATATCGGTTTCGGCCTTGATTACGTCATGCTTTCCGTCGGACAAATATTTCTCGACAAGCGTGTCGTAGTCTTCGCTGCATGTCAGCGCCCACATGCAAGTGCTGTTTACAAAAACTTTGTCGGCAAGCGAAACAACAGTCTTGTCAAGTATCGAATGCACAAGGTTTTTGGGGAACAGGCGCAGCGCGATATTTATGAGGTATGCGAGCCACTGCTGATTGCTGTCTAAAAGTGTGGGGAACAGGCGCCCGTAAAGCATCTCGTCAGTGGACACAATACCTTCGCACATAATTTTGCTCAATACCATTGAGCCGTCGAGGGCGGGGACGATATAGACGACTCTGTTAAGGTCGCCTGCTATGTCCCTGTCTTTATAACACTCAAAAAGAGCGCTGGCGATGGTGGCGCCCTGACTTATCGGCACAAGATTTATTTTGTCGTGCCCGGTCTCCTGCTTTACCTGCTGTATAAATTCATAAAGCTCGTCCGCCAAGCCAAGAATAGAGTCGAAAGAATTGTAAGTGAAGAAATACAAATGATCCTCACCGGCTATCTTGCTGTAGCCGGAAAGCGGGATTTTTCCGTATATGAAGTCTTTTCCGTCCTGATCGCACATCGCGACGCTGTGCTTGTATCTTATCACGTCAATATTTTTAATGTGCTTTCCGTTTGTGTCCTTTTCATTTCCGCTAAGAACATCGGAGGCGATGGAAGCGATGGTGCCGGAAAGTCCGACATCAGCTTGAAAAAGAAGCGAGGACAGCAGCGGCACGATGCTTTTAAAGACTATTTTGACAATATCCTTTTTAGATAAGTCCACCATCAGCTGCGTCAGAGGTTTGCCGTTTGAGTCCAGCATGACATCGCCGTTGTCGTCATACATCCTTGTCGCGGACTGGAAAACTCCGGGGATGACAATCGTGGGACAATAGCCGCAGTTGCCGTCACAAACCGGAAAATGGCTGTCTCGCGGCGTCTCTTGTGCGGCGGGGGAAAGCCCGACAAAGGTGCATGAAAGAATAATTGCCGCAGTCAGAATAAAAGCCGTTGCTTTTCTTAAATGTTTGCCCAATTTTAAAACCGCCTTTCAAATTTTGCAAATTCTTGTTTATTTAAATTAATAAATCCATGCTAAGGCAACACTGCACAATGATTGTTGTNNACTAGATTCGCCTTAGTCTCGTGTGCTCGGAGATGTGTATAACAGACAGGGGCAACACCGCACAATGTTTGTTGTGAGATTGCGCCGTCAGATTTTTCGTCCGCTCATTGCGCGGTGTTGCCCTAACTTTTGCAGACAAAATCATTAAACTGTGGGTAATCGGGGCTTGAAAAGACGTCGGTTATCTCGTCGCCGCTTATGAGCAGACCGGCAAGCGTCAGGAGATTGTCGCAGACGGCGCAGCCCTCATGATCCATATTTTTGTAAAACCATGTCGTGTCGGGCAGCGCTCCTGCCGAGGCGTCGACGGCGTTATCGGGAGAAATGTGGTCATGCGCGGAGCAGAAGGTGTTTTGCTGAACGTAGCCGTCGGGCAAGGTCCCGCCGGGCGGCGCGCAGAAAGCGCCCATGGAAGCGGACTTTGTGTCCACTATCATGTCAGATGTGACATGGTCAGACGCAACGGCAAAAAGCCGAATGTTATAGCCGCAAAGGGAAAACATTTCGATGCCGTGATCCCTTGCCTTTTTAACAAGCGCCGGGAAGTCGGAGCGCACGCGCCACGCCTCGTCTGTCCGCTTCAGCAGCTTTTCGTGCTGCTTGCCGGATAAGAAGCGGCGGCTAAGCTCCTGATATTGCTCGGCGGGGAGAATCCCCCACATCATCGGCGAATTTAAAAGCACTGTTTCGATGAAGGAGTCAAGAATTATGTTGATATAAAGCTTAACAAGCTTTTTCGGAATCTTTTTGAGCATTGCCGTCAGCTTGCCGCCGTCGCCTTTGCCAAGCAGGTTTACGAAAAGCTCCTCATAATTGTCAAGGTCTATGTTTTTGCTTAAAATATCAGAGAAAACAGTCGAGCCGTCAAAGGCTGAAACAATCCCGACGACACGGTGAATGTCGCCGTCGGAGGCGTATTTGTCAAGGTATGAAGTGACAATCGTGCCGCCGAGGCTTATCGGGATGATGTTGACCTTGTCGTGACCGGTTTTTTCTTTGACCATGGCTATGTAGTCATGAAGAAGCTCAATTGTTTCGTATGCCCTGCCGAAAGGGTTAAAAGAAAAATAAAAAACATGGTCATCGCCCACAAGGTCCGCAAACCTTTCAAAGGGAACCATTTTTCTTATGAATCGCTTTTCCTCGGCGGAGCATTCGGCCATTGAATAGTTGTAAGAAACAACCTTGATGTTGTTTTTTTGGCTGCCGTCGGAATTGCACTTTAAAGGATCGAGCGCTTCGCAAAGCACGCTCTTAAGCTTTTTTGAAAAGCCTAAATCGTGCCGAAACAGCAGCATACGAACCGCCGACGGAATCAGCTTCTTTTTGAGCAGCTTCATATCGATGTCAAGGGGCCATGATGTTTTTATGACATTGCCTTTTTCGTCAAGCTGAACAGTTTTGGACTGACCTATGCCCGGGACAATGACTGTCGGAATAAATCCGCAGCCGCATGATTTGCTGGTACTCACTTACACACCCTCCGTCTGTTATAAGAGTTCACACAAGCAAATAATATCACACCGCAAAAAAAATTTCAACACTTTTTTGTTTTAAGCGCATTCCGCGGGGGGAATGTATGCGCCCGCGCGGGAAATACTTTAATGAGCAAGCAAAATGAAAATAACACTTGAAAAATCCGCGCTTATGGTATAATATGTACAGTAACAGAATGTAAAAGCGACGCAAAGGAGCCGCGGAGTGTTTTCCGCGCGCTTTCCGCTCAACTCCCGTCACGCGGCATATCCGCGCGGCGAAATCGGGCGGCGCCGCGGAAAGTACAATCGGAGGAGAGCATATGGTATCAGCGGGAGATTTCAGGAACGGTATGACATTTGAGATGGACGGTCAGGTTTACCAGATAATCGAGTTCCAGCACGTCAAGCCGGGCAAGGGTGCGGCGTTTGTCCGCACAAAAATCAGAAACGTCATTGCGGGCTCTGTTACAGAGCGCACGTTCAACCCGTCGGACAAGTTTCCGTCGGCATATATCGAGCGCAAGGAGATGGAATTTTCATACAACGACGGAGACCTTTATTACTTCATGGACCCCGACACGTTTGAGCTTATCCCCATCAACAAATCGGAGCTGCCCGACAACTTCAAGTTTGTGAAAGAGAATTTTCCTTGCAGGATACTGTCCTACAAGGGCAATGTCTTCGGTGTCGAGCCGCCGACAACAGTCACTTTAAGGGTGACAAAGACAGACCCGGGATTCAGGGGCGACACGGCGACAAACGTCACCAAGCCCGCCATTCTTGAGACGGACGCGGAGATAAAGGTGCCGTTGTTCATAGATGAGGGCGAGGAAATCATCATAGACACGCGCACAGGCGAATATGTCAGCCGCGCTTAATTAACACGCTTTATTAAAATGACTAACCAAACGCGCCCGGCTCACACCCAATGAACGCGCCCGACTCACACCCAATTTAACGCGGCTAATTTACGCGTTTAATTTTAAAGGAGGTCATAACAATGACTCTTACCGAAAAAGCAGCATATCTAAGGGGCCTTGCGGACGGACTCGGCCTTGATCCCGAAAAGGCCGAAACAAAAATGTTTAACGCCATTATGGACGTTATCGACGACCTTGCTCTGACCGCCTCCGACACGGAGGACGATCTTGCTGTTTTAAACGAGCAGCTTGACGCCGTCGATGAGGATCTTGACGAGCTTGAGGACTTTGTTTACGGGTTTTTTGACGAAGAGGACGACGACGACGACTTTTTTGAGGCTATCTGCCCGGCGTGCGGCGAAGTCATATATGTCGACAGCGATATCCTTGAGGAGGACGGCATAAACTGTCCGAAATGCAACGAGCTGCTTGTGTTTGAGATGGACGATGCCTGCGGCTGCGGCGAATGCGACGACGACTGGACAGAATAAAACGGGAGCATATGAAATAACGGCGCCCGACAATCAACAAACAGGGCCGCTTGCTTTGCGCTTTTTGACACTGCGCGCCAAAGCGGGCGGCTATTGTATTCTTTCTTCAATTCGTAATTGTTTTGGCTCTGCCGTTTGCCTTGTTTTTCAAGACGGCGCATATGTGAAGCTTTGAGAAATCACTTCGCGCGGCGGCGCTGACGCGCCCGAAAACATCATTCCCAATGTTTTTTCAGACCGCCGGGGGAATAATCCCTTTTTTGGTTGATTCTATATATAGTGTCTCGTTAAATAAATTTATCATATATGTTGTGTTTAGGTATTGACATCCTAATCGGCCGTTGATATAATACATATCAGCGGCGCAAAAAGACGCCGGTTGTATGGGGGTATATAAATGTACAAAGTATTAAAGCGGGATGGGCAGATAACAGATTTTGACTTGTCAAAAATAAGCCTTGCGATAAGCAAAGCTTTCGAGGCGCAGGAAAAGGAGTTCAACAACGACATAATAGACCTTTTAGCGCTTAAAGTCACAGCCGACTACGCGAACAAAATCAAGGACGGCATTGTCAGCGTGGAAGACATCCAGGACAGCGTGGAGTCCGTGCTGATACAGACGGGATACGCCGACATCGCCAAGGCTTACATCCTCTACAGAAAGCAGCGCGAAAAAATCAGAAACATGAAGTCGACAATTCTTGACTATAAGGAGCTTGTCGACAGCTACGTCCACATGACCGATTGGCGCGTGAAAGAAAATTCGACTGTCACATACTCTGTCGGCGGCCTCATATTAAGCAATTCCGGCGCGATTACGGCAAACTATTGGCTTTCGGAAATTTACGACGACGAGATAGCGACAGCCCACAGGGAGGCGGACATTCACCTGCATGACCTCCCGATGCTGACGGGATATTGCGCCGGCTGGTCGCTTCGTCAGCTGATACAGGAGGGTTTGGGCGGCATTCCCGGCAAAATCACGTCTTCACCGGCAAGCCACCTTGCGACGCTTTGTAATCAGATGGTCAATTTCCTCGGAATAATGCAAAACGAATGGGCGGGCGCTCAGGCTTTTTCTTCTTTTGACACATACCTTGCGCCGTTCGTAAAGGCGGACAATTTATCTTACAGAGAAACAAAAAAATGCGTCGAATCATTTATTTTCGGCGTTAACACTCCGAGCCGCTGGGGCACGCAGGCGCCGTTTTCAAACATTACGCTTGATTGGACGGTACCTGACGATCTTGCCGAGATGAACGCGATTGTCGGCGGCAAAGAAATGGATTTCAAATATAAAGACTGCAAAAAAGAGATGGACATGATCAACAAGGCGTTTATAGAGATCATGATAGAGGGCGACGCAAACGGCAGGGGATTCCAATACCCCATTCCGACATATTCAATAACAAAGGATTTTGACTGGTCCGAGACAGAAAACAACAAGCTGCTTTTTGAAATGACATCCAAATACGGCACGCCGTATTTTTCAAACTATATAAACAGCGACATGGCGCCGAGCGACGTGCGCAGCATGTGCTGCCGCCTGCGCCTCGACCTCCGCGAGCTTCGCAAAAAGTCGGGCGGATTTTTCGGCAGCGGCGAAAGCACCGGCTCTATCGGCGTCGTGACAATAAATCTCCCCCGCATAGCTTACATTTCCAAAAACAAAAACGAGTTTTACCGTCGTCTTGACAGGATGATGGACATATCCGCCCGCTCACTAAGCATCAAGAGGACAATAATCGCACGGCTTTTGGAGGAGGGTCTGTACCCTTACACAAAGCGCTATCTCGGCAGCTTTGACAATCATTTTTCAACAATAGGGCTTATCGGGATGAACGAGGCGGGGCTTAACGCCGCGTGGCTCGGCAGCGACCTTTCACATCCTGAAACGCAGGAGTTCGCAAAGGAAGTCCTTAATCATATGAGGGCTCGGCTTGCCGATTACCAAGAGGAATACGGCGATTTATACAACCTTGAGGCGACGCCCGCCGAATCCACGACATACCGTCTCGCAAAGCACGACGCGGTACGTTATCCGGGGATCAAATCGGCGTGCGACGAGGGCGGCACACCCTATTACACAAACAGCTCCCACCTGCCGGTTGATTACACAGACGACGTTTTCGAGGCGCTTTCGATACAGGACGAGCTACAGACGCTTTACACATCCGGCACGGTTTTCCACGCGTTCCTTGGCGAAAAGCTGCCCGATTGGAGGGCGGCGGCCGGTCTTGTCCGCAAAATCGCCGAAAATCACAAGCTGCCTTACTATACAATTTCACCGACTTATTCGGTGTGCAAAAACCATGGATATATTGGCGGGGAGGAGCATGTCTGCTCAAGATGCGGCGAGGCGACAGAGGTTTACAGCCGCATAACAGGCTATTATCGCCCCGTCAAGAATTGGAATGAAGGCAAGACGCAGGAGTTTAAAGAAAGAAAGATTTACAATATAAACACGTCGGAATTCGGCACAAGGAAAGAAGTCTCCGCGGAAGAAAACAGAAGTCCGGCGATGGCGGCGGACACAAAACTTTTCCTGTTCACGACAAAGATTTGCCCGAACTGCAAGGCGGCGCAAAGATTTTTAGAGGAATCGGGCGCGGATTTTGAGATTGTCGACGCGGAGGAAAACGCCGAGCTTTCAAAGCAATACGGCGTCAAGCAGGCTCCGACGCTGGTCGCCGTAAACGGCGGCGCCGCCGAAAAGATAGTCAACGCCTCAAACATCAAAAAGTTCGCCGCGTCCATAGGGTGACGGCATATGCATGACATTATAATTATCGGTGCGGGCTGCGCAGGGATGACGGCCGCCTTATACGCCGCCCGTGCCGGCAGGAGCGCGCTGCTGCTTGAGAGCGAAAATATCGGCGGGCAAATAGCGTTTTCACCAAGAATCGAAAACTTCCCGTCTGTTGCCAGGATGAGCGGCGGCGAGTTTGCCGACAAGCTTTTTGAGCAGGTTTCGGAGCTGGGCGTCGACATAGAGTTTGAAAAGGCGACGGCGATAAGGGACGGAGAATTAAAAACAGTGGTGACGGAGAGCGGTGAGCGCAGCTGCGCTGCCGTGATAATAGCGACGGGCGTCAGGCACAGGACGCTCGGGCTCCCCGGTGAGGAAAGGCTGACAGGCAGCGGCGTGTCATACTGCGCCGTATGCGACGGCGCCTTTTACAAGGGAGCGGTTGTAGCTGTCGTCGGGGGAGGAAACACAGCCCTTCAGGACGCGCTTTATCTGTCCCAATACTGCAAAAAGGTTTTTTTGATTCATCGGCGCCTTGAGTTCAGAGGCGAGGAATATCTTGAAAAGGCTGTCAGAAAAAAGGAAAATATAGAGCCGGTTTTAGAGTCTGTCGTGGAGAGCCTTAAGGGAGACGAGTCTCTTTCCGGAATAACTGTTAAAAAAACCAAAACAGGCGAGACAAGGCTTTTAGACGCGGACGGGCTTTTTGTAGCAATCGGACAGGATCCGGACAACGGCGCGTTCAAAGATGCCGTCAAGCTTGACGAGGACGGCTTTATAGTGGCTTCGGAGGACTGCGGGACATCAATGAGCGGGGTTTTCGCGGCGGGCGATTGCAGAGTCAAGGAAGTGCGCCAGCTGACGACAGCGGCCGCCGACGGCGCTGTCGCCGCCATTGCCGCATGCAGATATATAGGGCAACACCGCGCAATGAGCGGCTGAAGCCTTTGTTGTGCGGTGTTGCCATAGGCTGTTAGGGAGTTCGGCGGGCGGCAAATTCCGAGCCGCTTTTGCCGAAGCGTTGTATTTTTAAGATAAAAAGCTTAAAGCGAGATCAGTCGTCATGAAATGCCCGCGCTTTAGCATAAAAAGCCGTCGCCCGACGGCTTTGGGCACATCAATTTATATGGAGGAATAACAGACATGCAAATCGGCTGCGCTCTCATGGGAGGCACATTCATGCCGGAATTCAAGTCCGGCGCTCACATTGTTGAAACACCTTTTGAAAGGATTTTTTCAGGTTACCGAAAGGCTGTCGGCATGGGGTATGACTATGTTGAAGCGTCCGCAAGCGAGCTGCTTGCGCTTTCAAAGGATGAGTTAAACGCGCTTGTTGAAAAAAAGGACAAAGGTGAATTCGCGCTGCGGTACGTCAACAGTTTTGTGCGCGGCGATTTAAAGATTTGTGTTGAAAAGCAAGAAACGCTTGAAAAATACGCGCGTGAAGTCATAAGCCGCGCCCACATGCTCGGAGCCGGAGTTGTTGTTTTCGGGAGCGGCGCCGCAAGGATGCGTCCCGATTCGATGACGCATGAGCAGGGGATAAAAAAGCTTTCCGACTTTATCGTCATGTGTAAAAACATCTCAAAGGAATACGGCATAAAGATTTCGCTTGAGCCGCTGAACTCGGCTGAAACAAACATAATCAACAAGGTTTCGCAGGGCGCGGAGCTTGTCCGGCGTTTGGACAGCCCCGAAATTGTCCTGCTGGCCGACGCGTTTCATATGGCGATTGAGGGGGAAAGCGCGTCTGTTATCATCGAAAACGAGGACATCATCTCACACATTCATGTGTCTGAGGCGCCGGGGAGAGTTTATCCGGGGAAATATGGCGGCGAATATCTCATAAAGCTCGGCAAAGAGCTTAAAGAGTCAAAATTTGACAAAGACATAACGGTCGAATGCTGCTTTGACGATTTTGAAAAAGAAGGAATAAAGGCTTTGAGGTTTGTAAAGGAGAAAATGTTATGAGCATCGAGCTAAAAAGGACAGGAAACGACGTTCAAGTGTTCGTTGACGGAAATCTTTTCACGACTTGCGTAAACAGCGAAGAATACAAATCTCCTTTTATGTCGCCCGTTCTGTCAAAGGACGGAACGAACTTCACGCGCCCCGACCTTCACCATCGTGAGCATCCGCACCAGCGTTCCGTTTTTATCGGCATCGGCGACGTAAACGGTTATGATTTTTGGAACGAGCATGGAAAGCCCTTGGGTCTTATCAGAGCGAAAAAAGTCGAGACTTCCGGCGGCGGGGAAAAAGCCGCTGTGTCGCTTTCTGCCGTTTGGCAGGGCAGGAGGGGGAAAAGGTTTCTTGACGAGGAGCGCGTATACACATTTTCAAAGCCCGGCGACAAGTGCGTGAGAGTTGACATTTTTCTGAAGCTGACCGCAAGCTGCACAGGCATAAAGTTCGGAAAGACAAAAGAAGCGGGACCGCTCGGCATACGCGTCGCTGATGAAATTTGCGCTGACAACGGCGGCAGCTTCGTTAATTCCGAGGGCGGCGAAAAAGAGGATGGATGCTGGGGAAAGGCGGCGCGCTGGTGCAATTACAGCGGCGTCGTTTCGGGCAAAAAGATGGGCATAGCTGTCTTTGACGACAAAGACAACGAGCGCCACCCGACGGCGTGGCACATCCGCGACTATGGGCTTATGGCGCCAAACAATCTTTTTTTCAAGGGCGGATACAGCCTGAAAAAAGGTGAGAGTGTCGTTTATAAGTTTACATTGTTCTTTTGGGAGGACAGCTTTGACGCCGAAAAATATTCCGCTCTAATCTGAATGCCCGCAAAACTTTAAGACAATCAAAAGACAACCATAAGACAATTAAAAACCCACCCTGCTTGACGCTTTAGGCGCGCGGCAGGGTGGGTTTTTGATGCTCTGATGTCTAAAAAATAAACTGCGGGAAAGCGGCGTCGGAGTGGATATCTGTTATGCCGTTGTCACAGGCAAGAGATTTTACAAGCTCCAAAGCCTTGCGCGAACAACCAAAACCCGCGTGAGTGACGCCGCGGAAAAACCAAGATGTTTCAGGGAACATGCAGGTGGAAGCGTCGACAAGCCTGTCAGGTGAAATATGGTTGTGACAGGGGTCTGTGCAAACAGGATCGGTGCTTACATAGCCGCTTTCAAAAGCCTGACCGAGCGATGCCGTCGTTGCTCCGAGGCTTGAGGAATAAGTCGGAACGATTGTGTCGGAGGAGACAAGCGCCGCGCCGCGCAGCCATTCGCTGTCAAAAAACTGGTCGAGCGGCAGACCGTAGCCCGAAAGAGTAAACACTTTTCCACCGTTGCCGACAATGCTGTCAAGATTCGATTTAAGATTTTGGCGAGCCTCCATAAGCCTGTCAATCTCGGCGCGCTTTTCATCGTCACAGCCGCGCATAAGATAGGCGCGGCGCGCCTCCGGATAGTATGACAGAGGGCAGAGCGCCCATATGGCGGTCGTTGCTATGGAGTCGTTTATGCCGAACAGCACAGCATCGCAGAGCGTGTCAAAATTCCTGTCGTTTATGAAAAGACCGAATAAAAATCTGACAATCTTTTCGGCGGCCTTTGGAAGGCGTATGTATTCAAAAAGAGTTTCGGCTAATGCCTCGGGGGAAGAGATGATTGTCAAATCCTTTGTCAGCAGCTCTCCGATTATGTCGGTGCCGTCAGCCGCCGCCACCATGAAGATAATCTTTTTTATGAGAGAGTGGCTTTCCGGATACAAGTCAAGGAAAAGCGCAGCCACGGAGCTGCCAAGACTTATCGGGCAAAGAATGACATTGGAGTAGCCGCCGCGGCCGACGACGACATCTTGAATAAAGTCGTTCAGCCCGTCAGCCGCCGTCCGAATGCTGCCCATATCATCATAATTGTAAAGATATGTCCGGCTCAGCGTTTCATTAAAAGACGAAAGGTCAACATAATATGAAAAATAGTAATAATCGTTTACATTATATTCGGAAAGAGGCTTGTCAAAGACGGCGGGGCTTGTCGTGTTTTTCTTGTCAAACCCGGGGAGTATTCCGCCGACGGCGTTTGCGACTGACTTTGACAATCCGATGTCAATGTTAAAAATTGAGGACATAAAAAGTGACCCGACAAGGGAGGGCAGCGCCTTTTGGACTGCGTTTTGGTTAAAAAAGAGCTTTGTGTCGCTTAAGCACACACCGCTTTTGTCGCGGACAAAAACAGAGTTCATAGACAGACCCGGTATCATGACGATCGCGGTGTCACTGTCAAGATAAAGTCCGTCAGCCGCGGACGACGGAAAGGAAAGAGAAGCCGCGGCAATGCATATGACAAGCACAGACGCAAGAAGCTTTTTGATTTTCATTACAATTCCCCTTTTTTAAGTTTTTCATATATACTTTGAAAAATTATAACATAAAATGCCTTTGCCGCGCAACATAAAAATGAAAAAGGTTTTAACAAAAGAGAAAAAGGCGTAAAGCAAAAGGCTCAAAGCACTTTTCAAACAGCGAAAACAAGCGTGACGAGCGCAGGAAAAGACAAACGCTGTTATACGGCATTTCAAAAACAAAAATCACAAAATCCGCAGCTCAAGCTTTGGGAATTTACGGTTTTTTGCATCCGTTTATTGAATATATTTATTTGTTTGGGACAAAATAGAGGAAGCAAAAAAGCATTATGAAAGGGCTGATTTATAAATGTCGGTAACTGAAAAGGAATATGGCAAAATGGCGAAAAAGGCGTCTCCGCCGTCGCCGAAAGGCTTAAATATAATAAAAGCTTTCGCGATTGGCGGCTTGATATGTGCCTTCGGCGAGGGGCTGTTTGCTCTTTATACAAGATTGGGAATGAGCGACGACGGAGTTAAGGCGCTTGTGCCGATAACGCTGATTGTCATAACAGCAATCCTGACTGCTTTCGGCGTGTTTGATAAAATAGCAAAACACGCGGGCGCCGGAACAATTGTTCCGATAACAGGCTTCGCAAATGCGATAGTTTCACCGGCAATGGAGTTTCAGAGCGAGGGAAGAATACTCGGTACGGCGGCGGAAATGTTCAAAATAGCCGGTCCTGTTATTGTTTACGGCAGCGCCGCCTCTGTTGTATACGGCTTTATTTATTGGATAACTCAAAGGTGATAAGGTACCGAATAATAACTTGCGGCATACTGCGTTAAAGCTGCCGAAGAAGTGACAGAAAACAAATAAGGAGAAAAGCAATGGCTCAAAGACAGGGAAGATACACAATATTGCTTCCGTCCCGCCCGGTTGTGACGGGCTCGGCGGCTGTCGGCACAAAAAAAGAGGGAGAAGGTCCCTTGGGAGCGGAATTTGAAAAGATTTATGAAGACCCCAGGGCAGGTGAAAGCTCTTGGGAAAAAGCTGAAAGCACATTTCACAGGGAAGCTGTCACGAGGGCGCTTGCCGCCGCCGGCACCTCCCCGTCAGAGGTGGATATGATATTCGCGGGAGATTTGCTCAACCAGTGCATAGGCACAACTTTCGGACTGCGCGAGCTTGATATTCCGCTTGCAGGCTTGTACGGAGCGTGTTCCACAATGTCTCTTTCCCTGGCTTTGGCGGGCATAATGACAGAATGCGGAATAGTCGGAACATCCGTCGCGTCCACCTCCTCACATTTTTGTTCCGCTGAAAAACAGTTCAGAATGCCGCTCGAATACGGTGGACAAAGACCTCCGACGGCGCAGTGGACGGCGAGCGCCGCAGGCGCCGCCGTAATCAAATCGCAGGGCGAGGGAGTTCATATCGACGCTGCGATTATCGGCAGAATTCAGGATCTCGGCATAAAGGACTCAAACAATATGGGCGCGGCAATGGCGCCTGCCGCGGCAAGAACAGTCATAGATTTTCTTAGAGACACAAACTCCAAGCCGGAGGATTTTGACATGATATTGACGGGGGATCTCGGCGTGGCGGGATCGCAGCTCCTGATAGAGCTGCTGCAAAAGGATGAAGACGTCGATATAAGCTCCGTCCATGCCGACTGCGGATTGATGCTTTACGACCTTGAGGAGCAGGACGTGCACGCGGGCGCCTCAGGCTGCGGGTGCAGCGGCGCGGTGGTTTGCTCCTACATCATGCGCCGCCTTAAAGCCGGTGAAATTAACAGAGTGCTGTTTGTCGGCACGGGCGCCTTGATGTCCCCCGTATCGTCGCTTCAAGGTGAAAGCATCCCGTCAATCGCGCATGGTGTGCTGCTGACGCATTAAGGCAACACCGCGCAATGAGCGGCTGGAGCCTTTGTTGCCCGCTTGCTTGCATCTTTTCCGTCATATCGCCCAAAA
>LSQX01151949.1_pt1 | contig 86401 bp, 22 predicted proteins | sample 654561 | NCBI WGS metagenome assembly LSQX01 (sample SAMN04489861, study PRJNA283612) | anaerobic digester metagenome | isolation source: 4 biogas reactors fed with cattle manure at either 37C or 55C with and... | place: Denmark: Kongens Lyngby | collected 2014 | reverse complement strand
GCCAATATTGCAAAAGGCATTATAAAAAAAGATACGCACTTATTTAGCATTATTAGTCAGTTTAATACAGAGCAGAAGAACATTGAAAATATAAAAAAATATATAAATAGCAGACTTTGAAATTATAGTATAAGTTATACAAGGGGGGAATTACTAATGATAGTTTATTTATTTCCGGGGCAAGGCTCTCAGCAGAAGGGCATGGGGGCTGAATATTTTGATGAGTTTAAGCAACTTGTTGACGAAGCTGACGGCATACTTGGTTATTCAATTCGTAGACTTTGTCTGGAGGATCCAGAAAATCGGCTTGGATTTACACAGTATACACAGCCAGCGCTATTTGTAGTGAATGCAATGAGTTATTATAAGAAATTACAGGAGAATGGAATAAAAGCTGATTATGTTGCCGGACATAGTCTTGGAGAGTATAATGCATTACTGGCCGCAGAAGTTTTTGATTTTTCAACAGGATTGCAACTTGTTAAAAAAAGAGGTGAACTGATGGGACAGGCAATGGGAGGAGGAATGGCAGCTGTAATAGGTTTGAAAGAGGAAGAAGTCCGGAAGGTTTTAACTGAAAACAAGCTTGATACAATAGATATAGCCAATTTAAATACTCCTACTCAAATTGTTCTTTCAGGGAAGCAATCTGATATTGAAAATGCTAAAAGTATATTTGAAGACTCGGGAGCAAGAAACTATATATTACTTAAGGTTAGCGGAGCTTTTCACTCAAGATACATGGAAAGTTCAAGAAGAGAATTTCAAAAGTATATGGAACAGTTCGAATTTAATCTTCCCCAAATACCTGTAATATCAAATGTTTTTGCAAGACCATATAAAAAGAATGATGTTAAAAGTACATTGATCAGCCAGATAACTTCTTCGGTAAAATGGACCGAAAGTATCAGATATCTGATGGGAAAAGGTGAGGCAGATTTCATACAGATAGGTCCAGGTAATGTTTTGTCGGGGATGATAAAAAGTATTAAAAGAGAGGCTGAACCAATTTTTGTAGAAAATGAAGGAGATTTTCATCAAGATGAACAAAGTGTATCTAAAGAAGATGAAATAAAATCTTCGGACAATGGGAATGGTTCAGTCAAAAAAGAAGTCAACAGTATTAAATCAAATTCAGTTGATTTATCAGAGGTAACTGTTGATAGATCAGGAGATGCTCAGATTGCTCAAAAGCTTGGGAGTGAAAGCTTTAAGGTGGATTATGGACTGAAATATGCGTATTTAGCAGGTGCCATGTATAAAGGAATTGCCTCTAAGGAAATGGTTGCAAAAATAGGTAAATCAGGTATGATGGGTTTCTTTGGTTCGGGAGGTCTTGAGTTGAGAGAGATTGAAGAAGCTATCCGGTATCTACAAAATGAATTGGACAATGGTGAAGCTTTTGGAATGAACTTACTATATAGTCCGAATGAACCTGGTAAAGAGGAAGAAATGGTAAATCTTTATTTGAAATATGGAATAAGGAATGTTGAGGCTTCTGCCTATATGAGCATGACTCCTGCCCTTGTAAAATATAGATTAAAAGGGATAAAAAAGGACAGGACAGGAAGAGTTGTTTCTGTAAACAAAATTATTGCAAAGGTTTCAAGACCTGAAGTTGCAGAAGCTTTTTTAAGTCCTGCACCTGGCAGGATAGTTGAAAAATTGCTCAATGACAACAAAATTACTGCTCTAGAAGCAGAATTATCAAAGGAGTTGCCTGTAGCTGAGGATATATGTGTTGAAGCTGATTCGGGGGGACACTCGGATCATAGTGTAGCTTATGCTTTAATACCTACAATGATTCGCCTCCGGGATGAAATGATGAATAAGTATAACTATAAAAAACTGATAAGAGTTGGAGCTGCAGGTGGAATAGGTACTCCTGAAGCGGTTGCTGCATCTTTTATTATGGGAGCAGAATTTGTAATGACGGGTTCTATTAATCAATGCACAGTTGAAGCACGAACTAGTGATACTGTAAAAGATATGCTGCAGCAGATAAATGTTCAGGATACAGAATATGCGCCTGCAGGAGACATGTTTGAGTTCGGAGCAAAGGTGCAGGTTATGAAAAAGGGTGTATTCTTTCCCGCACGGGCAAATAAACTTTTTGAACTATACAGGCAGTATAATTCCATAGCAGAAATTGATGAAAAGACTAAAAAGCAGATACAGGAGAAGTATTTCAAAAAAAGCTTTGAGCAGGTTTATAATGATATCAAGTTATACTATTCGAAGGATGAAATTGAAAAAGCAGAAAGAAATCCTAAGCATAAAATGGCTCTTATATTCAGATGGTATTTTGGATATTCCACACGCTTAGCACTAAATGGCGATAAGGATAGCCGTGTTGATTATCAAGTGCATTGTGGTCCTGCACTAGGAGCATTTAATCAATGGGTAAAAGGAACTGCTCTTGAGGATTGGAGAATGAGAAATGTGGATGAGATCGGCAGAAAATTGATGACTGAAGCAGCTATGATTCTATTGAAATGAGATTATTATTTTTAATTAATGAGGGGGAATATTAAATGACTAAGGAAAATGTATTTGAAGTTGTTAAGGAAAGTATAATAGAAATCCTTCCGGATATATCCGATGGTGATATTTTAATAGAAAAGAGCCTGAAAGACTTAGGAGCAAACTCAATAGACCGTATGGATGTAGTAGTGCAATCTATGGAAACTCTGGGGATAAAAATACCTATGCTGGAGTTCGGGAATATTAAAAATATTCAGGGATTGGTGGACTTGCTTTATGAGAAGAAAGTGGAATTGGGATGATGATTACACAAAAGGACGTTTAAGAAGTGTTATAACAGGAATGGGCATAGTCTCTTCAATTGGTAATAACCTTAAAGAGTTCTCTGATTCTCTTAAAAAAGGGAAAAGTGGTGTATCTTATGAGAAGCCTAGAGAAGGACTACCTGAGGCTTTGGGAGTTGCAGCCCGTATCAGCAGTTTTTCTTTTGAATCCTCGTTAAGAATGCTGGATGAAGTACATCTGGAGATTGCAAGCAGGGCAAGAAACTTTACCAGAAGGTCTTCAAAGTCATTGCAGTGTTCGGTGCTTTCTCTAGTAGAGGCATGGGGGAATTCAGGATTTCATGATTCAAAGGTGAGTGCTGAGAGAACTGGGATTATAGTATGTGGAAGCAATATTTCACAGAACTTTAATTATAATGTTTTCAGGAAATTTGAAAAATCTCCTGAGTATGTTTCTCCAAGCTATTCACTCCAGTTTATGGATACCGATCATGTAGGAACTATGAGCGAAATATTTGGAATATCAGGAGAAAGCTTTACTGTAGGAGGGGCTTCAGCAAGTGGAAATCTTGGAATAATAAAGGCAATGCAGATGATAGAATTGGACTTGCTTGATGCATGTTTGGTAGTTGGGCCTCTTACAGAGATTTCCGATGTTGAAAGGATGGGATTCTACAATCTGGGTGCAATTGGTGGCAAAAGTTTTAATGGGTTGCCGGAAAAAGTGTGCAGACCTTTTGATAAAAAGCATGATGGGTTTATTTATGGTGAAGGTAGTGCATGTATTGTAGTAGAATCGTTAAAATCTGCAAGGAGTAGAGGACAAAAGATTCTGGCGGAACTGGTCGGTGGTGCTGTTGTTCTTGATGCAAACAGGTTATCTAATCCAAACGAAGACGGAGAAGTGAAGGCAATGATTAAGGCTCTTGAGAGAGCAGGGGTGGATACAACTCAAGTAGATTATATTAACGCTCACGGTACATCAACACCTATGGGTGACATAACAGAAGCGAAAGCAATCAGCAGAGTATTGGGAAATGAAGTGGAAAGAGTGCTGGTTAATTCCACAAAATCTTTGACGGGACATTGTCTTTTTTCAGCCGGGGTTATTGAAGCTGTAGCAACGGTGGTTCAAGCTAATGAAAATTTTGTTCATCCAAATTTGAATCTTGAGGAACCGATTGACATACAACTGAATTATTGTCCAGATATTTGTCAGAGTGCTGAGATTGATATAGCAATAAGCAATTCTTATGGATTTGGGGGAATTAACACAAGTATTATTATAAAAAGAGGGGTTGAATTATGAGTGGACTTTCAGTAGGAATTGAAGCTGTGAACTTTTACGGTGGACCTGCATATATTGATGTAGAAACTATATTCCGTGAAAGGGGATTGGATTTAGACAGATTTGAGAACCTTCTAATGGAAAAGAAATCAGTAGGTTTACCATGTGAGGATCCGGTTACAAATGCAGTGAATGCAGCTAAGCCGATTGTGGACAGTCTAAGTGATGCAGACAGGCAAAGGATTGAAATGATTATAACTTCAAGTGAATCCGGGCTTGATTTTGGTAAATCTTTAAGTACATACATTCATGATTATCTAGGATTGAGCAGGAATGTAAGACTTTTTGAGGTTAAACAGGCTTGTTATGGTTGTACCGCTGCATTCCAGATGGCTAGCTGTTTTGTTGCTTCGCAGGCTTCACCCGGTGCCAAGGTGTTGGTTATTGGCACAGATGTTGCTAGAGCGGCAGCAAAAAAAACTTATGCAGAGCCGTCACAAGCTGTTGGTGCAGTAGCATTGCTTGTTAGTGATAAACCTGAAATTCTTGAACTGGACTTTGGGGCAAATGGATATTATGGATTTGAGGTAATGGATACATGTCGTCCGCTTCCGGAAATAGAAACCGGAGATGCAGATTTGTCTCTGCTATCATATTTGGATTGTCTTGAAAATAGCTATACAGCTTATGCTGATAAGGTGGAAGGAGCAGATTTTGCAGATACATTTGATTACCTTGTTTTTCATACTCCCTTTGCCGGAATGGTTAAAGGAGCCCATAGAAAAATAATGCGTGAATTGCTACGCTGGAGTCCGGCGCAAATTGATGAGGATTTTAGAAGAAGGGTTGTACCTTCGTTATCATACTGTACTCAGGTAGGAAATGTTTATTCGGCAACTATTTATCTGGCGCTTTGTGGACTCATAGATACAGCTCAAATAGACGGAGTAAGGCGTATAGGTATGTTTTCATACGGTTCTGGTTGTTCATCTGAATTCTACAGCGGAATTGTTACGCCCGATTCAAAAAGTGTTATACGTAAAATGAGAATAGGTGATAATCTGAGTAGGCGTTATAAACTGTCGATGGATGAATACGACAGAATACTGGATTTGAATATGGAATGGATATTTGGAATAAGAGATAAAAAAGTAGACTTTGCAGGTATTTCAGATATTTACGATTATTTTTTCAAAGGAAGGCAACTTCTTGTTTTAAAGCAGGTTAATGGTTTTCACAGAGAGTATATGTGGAGTTGATCTCTAAAAAAATTGGTTTTTTAAGGAGTTAGCTTATGAATTACAATACTTTACAAGTAAAGGAAAGCGAAGCGTGCATAACAATCACAATGAATAGACCATTACGAAAAAATAGCTTGAATGAGGAAATGGTCAGTGAACTCAGCAGTGTGCTTCAAATAGTTCAAACATCTCCTGATTACAGAGTTGTAGTTCTTGAGGGACACAATGGTATATTTTGTACTGGATTGGATTTTGAAGAGATTGCTGTGAAAGACACCATAGATAATGCTGATGAAATGAAACTTACCAGGATGTACATGGATATACTAAGGTGTTTTTCCCTTATGCCACGAGTTGTTATTGCAAAGGTTGACGGTCAGGTAATGGCAGGAGGAGTTGGACTGGCAGCAGCGAGTGATCTGGTAGTAGCAACTTCTAGGTCGCAGTTCAGTCTTTCTGAGATATTATGGGGTATGCTTCCCTCTATGGTGGTGCCTTACCTTATAAGGAGGGTCGGATTCCAGAAAGCATATAGTATGACATTAACAACGCTTCCGGTTTCTGCTGAGGAAGGATTAAGAATAAACCTTATTGATGAATTAAGTGATGAGCTGGATGAAAGCATAAGACGAATTTGCATGCGTTTGACAAGGCTTGATGATTGGGCGATTGGAAACATGAAGCAATACTTCAGGAATGCATGGATTATTACTGAACAGATGGAGACGGCGGCTGTTAATGAGACCTCCAAATTAGTTGCACATCCAAAAGTAAGGAGAAACATTGAGAATTTTGTAAAATATAAAATTTTTCCATGGAATAGCAAATAGCAAACTACTGCTCCATAACAGATTTGTTTCTAAAACGTAGCACAAACTGAAGAAGTGCATTTTTAATGTTTTGATATACTGGAAATCAGCAATGTTAAAAGCACTAGAGAGATAGGGGTTGAATAATTGATGGCGTCGATCAACATAATGAAGGTTACGAAAAATTATGAAATGGGAAAGACAGTTGTCAATGCTTTAAGAGGCATTGATCTTATAATCTCCGAAGGCGAATTTGTGACTGTAGCAGGGGCATCTGGAAGCGGGAAATCCACTCTTTTAAATCTTATAGGATGTCTTGATAAACCGACAAGCGGAGAAATATGGGTTGGAGATACGAAGGTTACTGAACTTGGTGAAAAGGAACTCAATAAGTTCAGATTATATACTGTTGGTTTTATATTTCAATCATTTAACCTGATTCCGGTACTGAATATATCTGAGAATGTTGAATTGCCGCTTCTTATTATGAAAGATATCAAAAAGGAAGAAAGAGCTGAAAGAGTCAATTACTTTTTAAAAGCTGTCGGGCTTTCTTCAGAAATGAAAAGGAAGCCATCGGAACTTTCCGGAGGACAAAGGCAGAGGGTTGCTGTGGCTAGAGCGCTAGTAACAAAACCAAGAGTGGTTTTGGCAGATGAACCTACTGCAAATCTTGACTCAAAAACAGGCATTGAGATAATAGAGCTAATGCACGAAATCAGCAGAAGAGAAGGTACTACATTTGTATTTTCTACCCATGACCCTAAGGTCATGCAAAGAGCAGATCGGATTTTTACGATGGAAGATGGTTTGATAAAGGGGGAAGAAAAACCATGAAACTTTTCTCCCTGTCTTTAAAGAATATATTTGTTAATTGGAGACGTTCAATAAGCTATGGGTTATTTATATTTATAATAACGACGCTTTTGATTTTTTTTAATTCCTTTGTAATGACTGTAAAAAACAATATGATGGAATCTCTTGTAAGTACTTTGACAGGAGAAATACTAATACGTCCTGCGCAGGATACCGGTGATATATTTACTTTAAACAATAGTTGGGATGAAACTTATTATTTAAAATCTGGACAGACCCGGATAATTGAGGAAGCCATAAAAAATACAATCGAACCTGCAGAATATACACAAAGGGTAAGATTGAATGGACTTCTAACATTCAGAAAAGAAAATACACCTGCTATTGTTATAGGTATAAGTCCTGATTCTCAGACTTACAAAAAATATTTCAAGCTTATTAAGGGCAGGTATATAAGTCCTGTTCACTCAAATGAGATTGTTCTTTCGGAAGAACAGGCAAAAAGCCTCAATGTTGACATAGGGAGTATTGTTCAAATCAATACTGAACTCAAACAGGGGAGATATGCGGCAGAAAATCTGAAGGTGGTGGGTATAGGTAAACTTGATTTGCTACTTTCCATGTCAGTTGCATATATGGATCTTTGGAGTGCAAAAAAAATAGTGGAGAAATCTGGATATAATGAGGGTGAAATATCGGATATCCTGATTTATGTAAAAGATAAAAAGGATATCAGTAGTTCAGCTTCTATGCTGTCTGAAGCTATAGAAAAATCAGGATTATCTCAAGACCGTGTCAGTGTGAGTACATATGAAAGCATGGGTGGTTTCATAATGGGAACAATAAAACTTTATGTACTGATATTTTACGGATTTATAGGACTTCTGATGATAGTTGTAAGTATACTTATTGTTAATCTCGTGTTAATGATGGGTCTTGAACGGAGGCAGGAGATAGGAACGCTAAGGGCTATCGGGTTTAGCAAATACAGAATAGTTGCCATTTTTTTATATGAGATTGCCGCAATTACTGGAGTGGCATGTACTGCAGGTGTTGCATTGGGTGTTGCAATGGTAAGTATTCTTGAGAAAAATGGGTTTAAAGCAGAACCTCCTTTAAGCTTTATAATGGGCAGTGAGTTTTTTATGAGGCTTGATAAAGGAGGTATAATTATTGTTGTTATAATAATATTTACATTTTCAATAATGGCTTCCTTATACCCTTCATACAGTGCTGCATCATTAAACCCTGTTGATACACTTAAAGAAGTTTGATATTTATTGATGGAGGAATCAGATGAAAATAACTGCAAGAATTGCTTTTAGAAATATTGTTTCCGATAAAAAACGAGCCCTATTAATAGGTATTGCTATTTTTATATCTTCTTTTCTCTTATTTTTGACAAACTCGACAATGAATGGCGTTGAGTCACAGGTTTTACGAGGATATGTTAATCTGCAGTCGGGACAGGTTATAGTTATGTGGGAGGAACTTCAGAAGGTAAGCAACATGGATGCAGGAAAGTTCCTAGGGAATAATGCGAGCTTTGATATCACTAAGGATGAGCTTAATAAAAAGGCTTTTGAAAGGTTAGCTGATTTTCTCAATAGTAATAAAGATGAAATAAAGGCTTTTTACCCTACAATTCGCCGCAATGCTAAGCTTACAATAAAGAAGCAGAGCACAAAGAAAAAGGAAAGTTCTATAATTATCTACAGTTTGATTCCAGACAATAGGGATTTTATATTAAGCACAGGAACACTGAAAATGTCAGAAGGACAACTTCTTGACAGTCAGGAGGATTCAATTTGTATAAGCAGGGAAACGGCTGACCGTGATGAGATTAATATTGGAGATAGTGTGGCGATTCAAGCTACGACGCTAAACAAGAATGTAAGATCAATGAGCTTTGTTGTTAGAGGGATTTATGCCAATACAGCAGGTTATGATAATAGTTATGGGTTTATTAGCGAAAAAAGGGCAAGAGAGCTTTTTGGATTTGATTCAGCTTATTTTGATGTAGGAAGAATCTATTTAAAAAATTCTGGTAACATTCATAGTTTTGCCAATAGACTAGACAAATATCTTACTTCTGAAAGCAAAGTTTTAAGAGCTGAAACGTATACTCAGGCATCAGCTTTTTATACAAGTACATCGAGAAACATAAAACTATTTTTTAGTATATTTACCTTTTTTCTACTATTTATGATTGGAGTTGGTCTGCGTTCTACATTACGTTTAAAGATATTTGAAAGAATGAAGGAGTTTGGAACTTTAAGAGCTATTGGGTATAGTAGGATTCAGTGTTTCGAAATTATATTTTTTGAAGTATTGTTTTTATCCATATTGGCGCTTACAGTTGCTTTCTTTGTCGCTTTTATACTAATAACGATTTTTGGAAGAGTAGGGGTTTACGTAGGATCGGGAGGAGTTACTTATGCACTAGGAGGAGAGAGTTTTTATCCTAGTCTCAATCTTGGCGATATTATCTTTGCATATGTAATCATATCGTTGTTCTCTTTGATTTCGACGTTTGGTCCAGGTCTTAAGCTTTGTTATCAGACAATTACTGATATTATGATAAAAAAACAGAAAAAGATTTCTTTATTTAAAGTAGTGTCAAAAGATATTTTGCGTAATATAGGTTATAGGGGATAGCTTAAATATTATTTTGGGTTATTTTATGACTAAACTATGATAGGATGGTGTAATAATGAAAAGATTTTTACTTGTAGGAGTTATGTGTACTGTTTTTATCCTGAACGGATGTACAAATAGTGATACTACAGAGATACCTGCAGATGTTTCAACAGATATTGTTTTTAGTACGTCTGAGTCAAATGTAATTGAAGCAGTAGGAAAAGTGAAGGGAATGAATGTTAAGGATATATATATTGATTTTCCTTCAATTGTTGAAGAAATAAGTGTAAGAGAAGGACAGAAGGTTGAGGGCGGGGATGTACTGGCAATTCTGAATATGAATAATTACTTAGGGGATATCAAAAACAGAGAACTAGAAAAAGATATCGGCAATCTCAAGCTCCAGGATATCAGAAAAAGTATTACGGCAGAACAGAATGAGATGGTAAGATTGCAAAATGAACTGAAGAAGAAAAAATCACAACTCAATAATGGAGATTTTCCGGATTTGCTAAAGCTAGGATCCGACATGGAAAACGCACAAAGGCAGTACAACAAGGTAATGGAGGATTTGAACGCAAAGCAAATACTTTATAATTTGGGGGCTATTTCTAAAAAAGAGTTAGATGTTGTGGAAAATGAGGCATTTTTGAAGGAAAAAGTTTTAAATGATATAAAGCTTTCCATTCAAAGCTTTAAGGATGCAAAGCATTCTGAAATTAACAATCTTGAGACGTCTATTGATTATAAAAAAGTACAGCTTTCTGATAGCGCCAATGGAAGTGTGAACCGAGTAGGTATACAAGAAACAAGTATTGATATGTTGGATAATACGATAAACTTGATGAAAAGTAAGGTTGACAAAAGCTTTATTGATGGAAATAAAATTGTTTCGGATATAAAAAACGGATTGGTTTATACTGTCGACTGTTCAAACGGTAGTATGACGGGTCAGGGTGGTATGGCGACTAAATTATTCACCATAATGGATCTTGATAGTGTTGTAGTTGAAGCGGATGTTCCTGAGGAATTCATAAAAAATGTTAAAGTAAATGATAAAGTTGAGATTATTCCTCAAGCAGACAGAATGAAAAGATATAACGGTACTGTAAAATCTATTGCTGGAAAAGCTTTTCTGAAAAATGGTGAAACCAATGTAAAGGTTGAAATAACTGTTAATGATAAAGATGATTACTTAAAACCTGATTTCAATGTGGATGTGAGAATTGTAACAGAGAAAATCAAATAGTCAGGAAATATATATTATCACTTATAATGAATTATAGAATATAAAAATACATAGACAGAGAAAAAATGCATATAAAAGTACAGACAAATAGATACAAAATATACAAAGACACAGAGAGATATACATAAATAAGCACAAATATACAAAAGCATACAAAAACGCAGATATATATACATAAATACTTGTTTTTGAAAGGATGCATTTTTATATGGGGATAAGCACAGAAGGGGATAAGAAAGATACCAGAAAGATAAAAATAAACAATAAGAAGCAAGATATTGCGATTCTAGGCATGTCATGCCGTTTCCCAGAAGCGAAAAATTATAAAAAATTCTGGAATAATTTAGAGCAAGGAATAAACTCTATAAAAGAGATACCTCCTGAAAGATGGAATCATAAAGAGTATTTCAGCACCAACTCAAATGATATCAATAAAAGCATAAGCAAGTGGTGCGGACTTGTTGATGATATTAATCAGTTTGATAACCGATTTTTCAATATATCTCCGAGAGAAGCGGCAAACATGGATCCACAGCAGAGAATTCTTATGGAGGAAACATGGCATTGTATAGAAGATTCGGGAATTTCATTTAATGAGCTTAGAAAAAAGAAGACCTCGGTTTTTGTTGGGGTTATGGCTGTAGATTATAGACAAGAGGCATTAATGACAGGTGTTGAAACTGATAGTTTTGCATGTCTCGGTGGATATGAAAGTATTCTTGCCAATAGAATTTCATATTATTTTGATTTTAAAGGTAAAAGTGTTTCTATTAATGCTGCTTGTGCATCTACATTAGTTGCATTAAACGATGCAAAGATTTCCATTGAAATTGGAGAGAGTGATTATGCAATAGTAGCGGGAGTAAATTTAAACATTCATCCGTGGAAATACATCTCATTTTCAAAATCAAGGATGTTAAGCCCTATAGGTCAATGCAAAACTTTTGACTCTTCTGCCGACGGCTATGTGCCGGGTGACGGTATAGGAGTTTTTTTATTATCTGGACTGGAAAATGCCAGGAACCTAAAATGTAGTGTGTATGGTCTGGTTAAGGGAATTGCAGTAAACCATGGAGGCAGGAGTAATTCTATTACGGCACCAAGAATTGAGGCGCAAAGGGATGTTATAGTTGCTGCATATGAGGATTCAGGAGTTAATCCTGATACTATTACTTATTTGGAAGCTCACGGAACAGGTACATCTTTAGGTGATCCAATAGAAATTGAGGCGCTCACACAGGCGTATTCAAGATTTACCCAAAGGAAGCAGTTCTGCATGATTGGCTCTGTCAAGACTAATATAGGACACCTTGAAGCAGCTGCGGGAGCAGCATCCTTAGTCAAAATACTTATGATGATTAAAAATAGGAAGATCCCTCCTACAATTAATCTGACAAATATAAACCCCATAATAGAATTTGACAAATCACCTTTTATTCCGGCAGACCATCTTGTTGATTGGAAGCCCATGGATGAGACTTTACCGCTACGTGCGGGAATTAGCTCCTTCGGGTTTGGAGGTGTTAATTCACATGTTGTTATTGAGGAAGTTACTGAAAAAGAGGAGTTGGAAAAACGTTCAGGAGAACATGAATATATTTTTGCATTATCTGCAAGAACTCAATCTGCATTCGAAAAACTCAGAGAAGAATGGTTAGATTTTATCAGAAATACAAACGAAGAGGATTTCATGTTGGAAAGTATTTGTCTTACACAACTGACGGGACGTAAAGGTATGACATATCGGACAGGGTCATTTGTGCAGGACAGAAAGAGTATGGTTGAGTTTTTAGAGAATGTAAAAAACGATGGTATTAAAGCGAATCAAAAGGCTCAATGGATGCTGATTTTAGGGGATGATATTTTATCATGCGTACCTAAAGTTGTTAAGGAAAGTTTAGAAACTGAGATGTTTTATGCTGAATTAAAGGTAACCTTAAGAGCTATAAAAGATAAGAAGTATCATTCATTGATTAATGCGACAATTAAATATAATGCTTGTAATAAAACTGAAAAGAGAGTGATTTCCTTTGTATTTAGCTACACTTTTATAAAGTTAGCCCTGGAAATGGGTTTTAAACCAGAAATCATATCAGGTGTAGGGAATGGTCGGATGCTGGGGATGGTATTGTCGGGAATGATGTCAATTAACGATGCTGTTGAAATTATAGAGGGCAAATTAAAAACCACAGATATTAAGATGCATAGACCTGAAATTCCTTATATGGATGGTATAACTGGTAAGGTTATAAAACCTCTTGAATTTGACCGAAAATACATTGAAGCTTTGTTATCAAGTCTCAAAGGAATTGAAGAATTTGACCGGAAAATTGTTGAGAAGTCCAGGATCCTTTTAACTAACCAGTATACTTTCAAGAAATACATGGATGAATGGGAAGAAGAAGCTGTCAAGCATTCTCTTGGAAGTTTACTTGAAGCAATAGCGGACAGTTCTCTACTAGAAGAAGGTTATGAAAATAAAGCAATAAAAGATATCGTTATAATAGCAATTGTATGTTCACTTAAAAAACTTAATTTAAAGTGGGGGCTTAAGGAAAGAAGAGAAGGCAGAAGCAGCAGATTTTTTGAATTGGTTGACCTTATTTGTGATGGCGTGATTCCAAAGGAAATGTTTATCGGAATTTTAAGCGATCAGAATACAGATTATGGTATATTGGTTGCTGCTATGGAAAAAAGGCAGGAGCAGATTAATTGGAGTAACCCATATAAACACCTCAAGACCAAAAATAAGTTTTTGCCAGAAAAAGAGATTTATTATCTTTTTGAAAAGCAAGAGATTGAAAATGTTTCTGTTCCATTAGAAAAATACAGTGTTTTATGTTTTGAATTAACTAAACTTCAAGGGTTAAAAACACATGTTAATGCTTCAATAAAAAACACAGACTTAATCCATGGGTTTAAAAAATGCTTGATGGGCTTGTGGTGTAATGGTGTGGACATTGACTGGATAAAATTATATAAGGAAGGAACGTTTAAAAAGGCCAGATTGCCTTTAAACCCTTTTGAAGGTAAAGCTTTTTGGTTATATGACAAAAATTCTTCTAATGCTTCAATTGGAAAATCAAATATTGCAGACAGCAGCTGGTATGAGAGGGTATCGTTTTATTCGCATAATGTTGAAATACGGGATCACATAATTCTTGGAAAGACTATAGTACCTGCTGCTGTTATGATAATAGAAGCTTCAAAGGTTATCCTTAATAAAATCAGCAAATCCGAACTGGTTATGTCCGGTATCATGGTTAAAGCACCTTTAGTTATGAGTGGTTGTGATGAGTTATCAAGTGAAATTTTGATTGATAGACAAAGTTTTTCCTTAAAACTGCAAGATAATCATATCATAACAGGTAATTTGAACAATGACACGGATAAGGAGTATTTCCGTATTCATAGTATTGATGACAGTAGACTTATGATTAATATGCAGAAAGAACAAATATACAAAACACTTGACGTCAAGGGATATCAATATGGTGAGGCTTTCAAAGTTATTGATCGGGGAGGTTTAAACTCTTCAGGAAATCGTGTTTTTAAGTTTTGTAAGAATAACCCGGAAGAATTGGAGCAATGTTTTCCACAAGCAATAATAATAGATGGGCTTTTTCAGGCTGCTCTTGTATCAGCATATTTTGAAGGTTTAATCTACGGGGAGGAAGATATATATATACCATATTTTATAGGGAAAATTTTTTGGAGTTCTATTAACAAACAGATCACTTATGCTGTGATATTAAAAGATGACTTGGTAAAAAGAGGAGGAGACCTTTATGTATCAATAAGCGGGTGTGATGCATCAGGAAAAGAGCTTATCAGGGTATGTGATATGGTTTTTAAGCGTGTAAAGCGAAATTTTCTAAGTGAATATAAAGGTGCTTCTTGTTACAAGTATGAGTGGAAGGAAAAAGAGCTTATATCTAAAAACAGTCTTCAAGGGCAAAGAAATGCTGTTATATTTGGCGAAGGTGATTCAGTAGAAGACGCGTTGGTAAAACAAGCAATTGATAAATATAGAAATGTGGTTGTCGTAAAAAAAGGAGACAAATTCCGTTTTGACGGGAGTGAAGTTATATGGATTAATCCTAATAATGAGGAAGATTATGCAAAACTAGTGACGGAACTTAAAAACTTTTCAGGAGCAAATAACAAAAGCTATGATATGTTCTATCTATGGAATACTTCAGTCCAAAATCCTTTTACAGGTACGGGAGAAAGTCTTGAAAGAGCATTTGTTCAAGAGATGCAAACGATATTATACCTTTTGAAGTATTGGGGGAAATTACAAATTACTGCTGAAGTAAAACTTGTTTTATTAGGACAAGATAGTCAAATTGTTGCGGCTTCTGATACAGGAGCAGGAATAACGAAGAGCAGTATTCCCGGATTCTTGAGGAGTGCAGAGATTGAAACTGCAAAATTTACATTCAAGTATATTGATATAAACACCCATGACTATCAGACGGATTATATAGTACCAATTCTTTTTGAAGAAATCAACCAAACTGGACAGGAAGATGTGGTTGCTTACAGGAATAAGAGAAGATATGCTGGTAATGCTGTCAGAATGCTTTCGTATTCAAAGAAGAGTATTTTTGTCAATAGTAGCCTGGGCGCATATGTTATTACAGGAGGTGCCGGGGGAATAGGTATTAAACTTGCTTCTGTTCTGGCAATAAAATCAGGAGCTTACGTAATAATGTTGGGGCGTTCGTTATTATCAGAAGAACTGAGCAGTATTATAAAGTCTTATGTGGAAAAAGGCATTAAATTGAAATATATTTCCTGTGATGTAACTGACTATAGAAAGACGGGAGAAGTTATTCTCAGTATAATTGAAAAATACGGTCAGATTAGGGGAGTTATACATGCCGCAGGTGTTATTGATGATGGACTACTGGCAGGAAAGAGCATGAAATCTCTGATGAATGTGGCACGACCGAAGGTTTTAGGTGCTTATTATCTGCACTTGCTTACAAAAGAACAGCCTCTTGAGTTCTTTGTTATGTTTTCTTCCATAGTGGCAGTTATGGGAAATGCTGGACAAACCGATTATTCGGCTGCAAATGCTTTTATGGATGCATTTGCCCATTACAGGGCAGCAAATGGTTATCCGGGTAGGAGTTTATCAATAAACTGGTGTTTGTGGGAAGACGGAGGTATGGGACTTAACAAAAAGCACAAACAAATATTTGATAGAAAAACCGGTTCAATAAGCAGCAAGGAAGCAATAGACACGTTATGGGGTATTTTAGATTCTGATCCAGTACAATGCATAGTTGCAGGAGATTCATTTGCTTTTGAAAATACGATGAAAGGAAAGATGTTTGATTTAAATAAAGAAGGAAGTGATGTTGGTTTGAAAATAGAAGAAATACGGAGAAGATTAACAGGAATACTTTCAGATATTCTTAAGATACCTGAAGTAGAGCTAGATTTCAATACGGATATCAGAGAATTTGGTCTTGAGTCTGTTTCCTTAAATGAACTTGCTGAAAGAATAACTGAAGACTTTGGAATAAACACCGATGCTGCTTTGTTTTTCGAGTACTCAGACATCCGACAGTTATCGGAATACATATCAGAAAAGCATAAAAAATTGAATGCAAAAGAAGAAGCTCAGGGAAAAAAAGTTGATAACTCTTTACCGCTGAAAGATTGGAAGGATATAAAAACTTTAAATATGTCTTTAGATGCGGAAAATATATATTATGAGATTAATAAGGTTTTAATACGATTGCTTTCTGAAGTTCTATCCATAAGTGAGGAAGAGTTGGATGAAGAATCGGATTTAAGGGATTTTGGTATGGAATCTGTTTCTTTAAGTGATTATTGTAACAGGATTAATGACGTTTTAGGTACTGATATTGATGCCTCACTAATTTTCGAGTATTCAAACGCAAATGGGATTACCCGCTACCTGATTGATAAATACAGTACAGATGTATTTAATTATATAGAAAAACATTACAAAAACATAAACATTCAACAAATGGATGCTGAAAAACAAACGACATCTGTAAATAAAAATAAAAAGCTGACAGAGAATTTGTATTCAATCGGTTTAAGGGACAGTGATATTGCAATTATCGGAGTGAGCGGCAGATTTCCAGGTGCAGAAGACTTGGATGAATACTGGAAAATTATCAAGGACAATAGATATACGGTTACTGAAATTCCGGAGGATAGATGGAATTGGGAAGAGGTCTACGGTGATTCGTCTTGTAACATAGACATGACTGATGTGAAATGGGGAGGTTTTTTAAAGAATATAAATACTTTTGATGCTTCATTTTTTAAGATTTCAAGAAGAGAGGCAGAATTGATGGATCCTCAGCAGAGAATAATGATGGAGGAGGCATGGCATGCAATTGAAGATGCAGGTCTAAAACCATCCGATCTTGCTGGTTCGAGAACTGGTGTATATATAGGGGTTGTGAATACCGATTATGATGAACTGCTTATAAGGAAAGGCATAAGGCTTGATGCGTATACTTCAACAGGCCTTTATTTTTCAGTTATACCCAACAGGATATCATACATAATGAATTTAAAGGGTCCTAGTCTGGCTATTGATACTGCATGCTCGAGTTCGTTGGTAGCAATACATGAAGCTGTCAAATCCATACAGATTGGGGAATGTGATATGGCACTTGCAGGAGGAGTAAACATAATTATTACTCCAAGAAGGCATTTTTCGTTCAGTAACGCAGGGATGCTTTCAAAAGACGGTCGATGCAAAACCTTTGATGAAAAGGCTGACGGGTATGTAAGAGGAGAAGGTGCAGGTGTCGTTTTACTCAAACCTCTAAAAAAAGCACTTGAAGACGGTGATGATATTTATTCCGTTATAAAGGGAAGTGCAGTTAATCATGGTGGATATGTCGGAACACTTACGAAGCCTAACCCTAATGCACAAGCCGAAGTAATTGTAACGGCTTATGAAAAGGCAGGAATTGAGCCTGATACGGTAACATTTATTGAAGCTCACGGAACAGGCACTAATTTGGGTGATCCTATCGAAATAAACGGATTAAAGAAGGCATTTGAAGAGTTATACAGTAGTTCAGGAAAGAAAATAAATAAAACTGCGTACTGTGGAATAGGAGCAGTGAAAACAAATATAGGACATCTGGAATCTGCTGCCGGAATTGCAGGATTAATAAAGCTAATAAAGGCTATGAAAAACGGAATAATTCCTGCAAATGTAAATTTCACAAAGCAAAATCCTTATATAAAGCTTGAGGGAAGTCCCTTCTATCTGGTTACAGAAAACAGAAACTGGCATCGTATGAAAGATGAAACGGGGTGTGAGGTTCCAAGAAGATGCGGTATAAGCTCTTTTGGCTTTGGTGGAGTCAATGCACACATTGTAATGGAGGAATACACCATGTGTTCCGAAAACGAACCAGAAATGGTTGAAAATGCAGTTGTAGTACTTTCTGCAAAGAATCAAAAAATCTTAAAAGAATATGCTGCGAGAATAGCTGAAGTTTTTGAGGAAAAAGAAGATAACACATCCTTCTTAAATGCAGTTTATACACTCCAGACAGGTCGGGAAGTAATGGAAGAGAGGCTTGCATTTACTGCAAATGATTATGCTGATGCGGCAAAGATACTTAAGGAATATTCTGAGGGTAAGGCTTCATGTAAAATACACACAGGATATATCAGAAAAAAAAGGGGAGATACAGGATTTAGTACGTGTAAACCAGATACCAAATTCAATGAACCGGATTTAAGCATGAAGGATGGGGATGAGTTGGCAAGGCTTTGGGTATCGGGTGTTGAAATTGACTGGGACAAGCTTTGGAAAACAAAAAAGTATAGAATGCATTTGCCCGGCTATCCTTTTGAAAAAGAAGTACATTGGCTGCCTGAGCAACAGGAAGAAGTATTTAGTAATATGGTTAAAGCTCCTGAAGAGGCGTTTTGTAATAATGAAATCGAAGTGCATAACCAAAACAGCCTGAGCGATGAAAAGCTTCTTGAACTGTTAAAAAGACTTGAAAGAGGACAACTGAAATCCAAAGATGTTAAAAAGGTAATGGGGGTCTGAGTTATGAAGAAAGAAAACAACAAAACAATACAATTCATACTTGATTCAATTGAACAGGGAAATATATCTGCAGAAAGTGGATTCAGAATTATAAAATCATTAGAAGCCGGTGAAGCAGTTGTAAGCACGGAAAATATAGATACTATAGCGAATCATACGGTATACTTTAGTAAATGTATGGAAGCAAAACCTATATCAACTAAAAGTCGTACAGAATCTCAAGAAGGTGCAATCCTGCTATTTTCTGATAACAATGAAATAATCAATGCATTTAAAAGAACTCAGGGGAATACAAAAAAGTTTGTTTTTATAAGTCCGGGATATGAGTTTATTAAGTGTTCGGAGAATGAATATAGCATGGATCCCTCAAATTTGAAACATTATACACTATTGCTGGATGAAACAGTAAGAAATAATCATATTGAAATAATTAATTTTAAGTGTTCTATGACTGCTGATTATAGTGGAATAAATGCCTCAACAGATGCATATTTATATAACTTGTTTTTAATGACAAAGGCGATTTTTGAAAAAAGCATGTTAAAAAAGGTACATATGATAAATGTTTTAATAAATGGTAATAAGAATGAGGAGCCTATATTTGCAGCCTGTGGAAGCTTTGCAAAGAGTGCTGTAATGGAGAACAGCAAACTCATGGTGAAAACAGTGGAATTGATGAACATGGGAGAAGATTTTTGTTCATACCCGGAAATTTTTGCGGATATAGTTTTAAAAGAACTTACCACTTCATGGGACAGATGCGAAGAACTGATATATATAAATGGTATTAGGTACCGTAAGGAGTATAAGGAAGGTTGTGAAGAATTATTACAAGTAGGAAGACCGGTGAATATAAAAAAGAATGGAGTATATCTAATTACAGGTGGTATGGGTTCTATTGGAAAGACAATGGCGACTCATATTGCAGGTAAGGAGTGTGTAAAACTCATTCTATGCGGTCGTTCTGAAAAGAGAGGTAATGATATTGATTTTTTTATTAATGAGATCAAAAGCACAGGTTCAGAAGCTATATATATAAATGCAGATGTGTCAGTAAAGGAGGATGTTGTTAATCTTGTAAATGAAGTACATAAAGCATACGGCAGAATTGATGGTGTGATTCACTGTGCAGGTGTTTTAAAGGATTCACTTATAATAAACAAAGAGCCTGAGGATTTTAAAGCGGTTTTAGCTCCTAAAATTTCAGGAACAATAAACCTTGACTTAGCGACAAGGGAAGACAAGCCTGATTTTTTTATATTGTTTTCATCCTTAGTAGCAGTAATGGGAAATATAGGACAATCGGATTATTCGGCTGCTAATAAGTTTATGGACGAGTATGTGAGAATAATGGAAAACGTTGCCTGTGAAGAAGGTGTGAATAGGCTTTATTCCTCTATTAACTGGCCGCTTTGGGTGGACGGGACAATGGGGATTAAAGAGGAGGAAATATCATTTTTACAGCAAGCAGGACTAAAAGCTATGCCAGGCAATATTGCTACAGATGTTTTTGACAATGTATTGAAGAAAGGCTGTAAAAGACTTATATTGGGATATGGAAACACTTCAGCAATTAAAGGGGCTATTATTAATAATAAAATCACAGACGAAAGTGATATAAACTTAGATAAAGAGTGTGAACAAGAACTTATTGAAAGGACTGAAAGTCTATTAAAGGATATGTTTTCCGAATTGTTTAAAATTCCAAAACATAATATAGAGCCCGATATAGAATTCCGTGAATATGGTATGGATTCAATACTGGTACGCAACTTTAATAAGAAAATGGAACAAACTCTGGGTAACATTTCGAAGACACTTCTATATGAACATGATAATATCCACGAATTGTCGAGGTATCTTGTTTTACACAACAAGAGTGAGCTTTTAGAAATATTGAGATTGATGGATGGAAAAGACTTTATTGAAGTGCAGACGAAAATAATTAAAGAGAAAGATAGAATGTTTCCTGTGCATAATAGGGGGGATTTTGTAAAGAGTCAGGGTGAAGATGATATTGCCATTATTGGAGTAAGTGGCAGATACCCGATGGCAGAGAATATAGAAGAACTATGGAACAATTTAAAGAACGGACGAGATTGCATATCAGAGATTCCTGCACAGAGATGGGATGCAGATTCATATTATCATCCTGATGCAGATATGGCAGGTAAAGGGAAAATGTATTGCAAGTGGGGAGCTTTTTTAACTGAAGTTGATAAGTTCGACCCACTTTTCTTTAATATATCTCCTAGGGAAGCAGAACTTATGGATCCTCAGGAGAGGATTTTCCTCGAAACTGTGTGGGAGCTCATGGAAGAATCAGGTTATACATCTTCAAGACTCCGAGAATTATCAAATGGGGATAAAGGTTCAAATGTTGGAGTATTTGTTGGTGTGACGACAAATACTTATCAACTGTGGGGACCAGAGGAATGGGCTGTAGGGCGTGCGGTCATACCAAACTCTTTGCAGTGGTCTCTTGCAAACAGGGTGTCTTACTTATTTAATTTCAGGGGACCTAGTATGCCCGTTGATACTGCTTGTTCGTCATCTTTGACAGCTGTGCACCTTGCATGTGAAAGTCTTAAGAGGAAGGAATGTAAAATGGCGGTTGTAGGAGGCGTTAACCTCTATTTGCATCCTTCAAAATATATTTATCTTTGCCAAATGAAAATGCTGTCACCAAGTGGTAAATGTCACACTTTCGGTGAAAAGGGAGATGGCTTTGTTCCGGGAGAAGGTTGCGGGGCAATCCTTCTAAAGCCTCTTAGTGAGGCTGTTAGAGACAAAGACAGGATTCTTGCGGTAATAAAAGGTACGGCTGTTAATCATGGAGGAACTACCAGTGGTTATACAGTTCCAAATCCAAATGCACAGGCTGCAGTGGTCAAGGATGCTATCGACAAAGCAGGAATCAGTGCACGCAGTATAAGCTATGTTGAGGCTCATGGAACAGGTACAGCACTTGGAGATCCTATAGAAGTTTCAGCTTTGACAAAAGTATTTGAAGATTATACTGTAGACAGGCATTTTTGCTCTATAGGTTCTGTGAAGACTAATATAGGTCATTTGGAGTCAGCGGCAGGTATTGTAGGAATTACAAAGGTTATTCTTCAGTTGAAGCATGGGGTGCTTGTCCCCTCACTTCATGCTGTGAATCCGAATCCGAATATTGATTTTACTAATTCACCGTTTTTTGTACAACATGACTTAAAGGAATGGGAAAGACCTAAATTGAATGAAAACGGGGAAACGATTATTTATCCAAGAAGAGCAGGTGTGAGTTCCTTTGGTGCAGGAGGAGCCAATGCACATATAATTCTTGAAGAATATGCTACAAGTAATGTTCAGTTATCACAATATGATGACGGTCCTCAGGTGATAGTATTGTCGGCTAGGAACGAAGATAGGCTCAGGGAATACGCTTTGAAGATTTCAAATTATATTGAAAACAGAAAAAATAAGAAGTCCGGTGAAATTGCTGGACTTGCTGATATAGCATTTACGCTTGGACAATGCAGAGAAGAAATGGAGGAAAGGTTGGGAGCAGTTGTTTCAAATGTAGATGATCTGATGATGTTATTTAAGGCATATGGTTCCGGAGTAAACAATATAAACGGACTTTGCACCGGAAGAGTTGAGAAGCGTGGTTCTGCAATGCATATAAATAAAAGTATTAATAACAATGGTGCAATGACACGCAAATATTCTATAGAAAAGTTAGAAGACATAGTAAAACAATGGTGTAATGACGAAAAGTCAAATTTGAGGATGCTTTTAGGATACAGAACAGGTAGCCTGGTAAGGCTACCGACATATCCCTTTGAAAAAAGACGTTGCTGGTATAACGATTCAAAGCTTGAAAGTACAGTTTCTGCAATCGAAAGGGAAAAAGATGAAAAGTATGCAGAGATGTTTGATTCAGGTTTAAATAGAAAGCCATTCCCTGGCAATGGGATGTCTGTTATGAAACCGCTGGCTGAAAAGTATACCGGTAATGAAGTAAAATATGAAGTTATGGAGAATATTGCAATAGTTACTATGAACGATAAGGAAAATAGAAATATGTTCACGACAGAACTTCATTTAGGGCTACTGAAAGCTTTTATGAAAATAGAACAAGATCCTAATATTAAGGGAGTAATTATTACTGGGTATGACAATGTATTTTGCATGGGAGGTACACAGGAACAGCTTGATAACATATCAAGTAGTCTTACAGATTGTTCTGATACCGAATTTGCATACAGAGGTCTGTTGGAATGCAAAGTCCCTGTAATTGCGGCAATTCAGGGCCATGCCATGGGAGGAGGGCTTGTCTTGGGGCTCTTCGCAGACATTGTTATTATGGCAAAGGAATGTGTATACAGCGTAAATTTTACCCAGTATGGTTTTACACCAGGTGTCGGAGCTACATATATAGTTAAAGAGAAGATGGGAGCAGCTCTTTCCAGTGAAATGATGTTCACAGCAAAATCATATACAGGAAATGAATTAAAGGAACGAGGAGCCAATTTCATATTCAGTGATGCTAAGGATGTTTTTAATGAGGCTTTGTCATTAGCGAAAACTCTTTCTAAAAAGCCGAGGGAAACACTTGAAGTTTTAAAAACCGAGCTGGCAGAAAGGACATTGAGAATCCTCCCGTCCATTATCAGAAGTGAGATAAGTATGCACCGCAAAGTGTTCTCAAAAATTGATGCTCATCAAAATATTGAAAAGTATTTTAATACTGTGTTTGAAGAAACTGCTCCAATTGAAGAGATGTCTCAAGAAGCAGAGGGTATAAAAGACAAACCGGAAAAGGAACAAAAAGCTATTTATCAGTCTTTTCAGGACGACAGAATAGATAGAGTTAATAAGAGGAATAGCGTAAAGCTCAAGAATGCAAATAGCAATAAGAAGGGCAAGGCTTGGGGCGTGACTGACATTAAAAAGAAGGTTTCGGAAATTCTATGTGGAATACTCCATGTTTCCGAAAATGAGGTCAACACCATTAAATCGTTTAAGGATCTAGGAGTTGACTCGATAAGTGGAGTTGAAATTATCCGTGATTTAAATAAGGCTTTTGCTACAAATCTTGATACTGTAGTGATATATGATTATTCAACAGTGTCAAGCCTTGCAGGCCTTATACTGCAAGAGATTGGAGTGAAGGATGAAATCTTGGAAAATTATAATCCGGAAAAAGATGTGCCCAAAAAGGACGACCACCATATTCTTAAGGCTTTAAGAGATTTGAAAGATAAAAAAATAGATATAGATAAGGTGGAACAGTTATTGGAGGATGTGAAATGAGTAAAGGAAAGATTGATAAAAAGAAAATACTTGAGATGGTTAAAAATGAAGTGATTACACCGGAGCAGGCTCTTAAGCTCATTAGAGAGGCAGCAAGTCAGGAAGAAAGTGAAGAGGAACCAGTTAAAGTGAAGTTAGAGTTAAAGGGGCAGGAAAAAGAAAGAAGTAAACTTGCTTTAAAGTCGAGAGATAATGCCAAGGCTATTACAAAAAACACCTGCGACAACGATGAAGTAGCAGTAATAGGTGTTTCTGGACGGTTTCCGGGTGCTTCAAATATTGAAGAGTTTTGGAGCAACCTTTCTAGAGGAGTAGATAGCGTAACGGAAATACCAACAGACCGATGGGACGGTGAATTTTACCATACAGACATAAATGAACCCAACAAGACTTATTGCAAATTCGGAGGTATGCTGTCAGATATCGATAAGTTTGATCCGCTATTTTTTAACATATCACCTTTAGAAGCTGAGTTAATGGATCCGCAGCACAGGATATTCCTGCAGGAAGCTTGGAAGGCATTGGAGCATGCCGGTTACGGAGAAGATGAATTATCCGGTACAAAATGTTCTGTTTTTGTTGGTGTAGCCCAGGGCGATTATTTATTGAACATAAAATCCTCTGACAATAACTTGAATACACAGGTTCTTACAGGTTACAGCAATAACATGCTGGCAGCAAGAATTTCATATTATTTGAACCTTACAGGCTTAAATATGCCCATAGATACCGCTTGTTCCTCATCTCTTATTGCTATTCATGAAGCTTGTAGGAATATTATTTCAGGAGAAAGCGAAATGGCTGTTGCAGGAGGAGTTTGTGTATTGAGTACTCCTGAAATGCATATTATGGCCAGTAAAGGTGGAATGCTTTCTAAACAAGGGAAATGCAAAACTTTTGATAATGATGCCGATGGTTTCGTACCTGGTGAGGCAGTAGGGGTTGTTGTGCTGAAGAAATTAAGTAAGGCTTTATCGGACAGGGATACTATCTATGGCATTATCAAGGGCTCAGCAGCAAACTATGACGGTAAGACAAATGGTATAACTGCTCCTAGTACAGTATCTCAAGCAAAGCTTCAAACAGAAGTCTACGAAAAGTTTGGAATTGCTCCTGAGACAATCAGTTACATTGAAACCCACGGTACTGGCACAAAACTAGGCGATCCTATTGAAATAAATGCTCTTAAGACTTCCTTCGCCCAATTCACCGATAAGAAGAACTTTTGTGCCTTGGCTTCGGTAAAAACAAATATTGGGCATTCGATGACAGCTGCTGGTGTTGTCGGATTAATCAAAATCTTACTTTGCATGAAATATAAAAAGATGGTTCCCCTGCTTCATTTCAAAGAGCTTAATGAGCATATAAAGCTGCAGGATAGCCCTTTTTACATCAATACAGATTTAAAAGAATGGGAAAAACAATCCGGTACTCCTAGACTTGCCGCAATAAGCTCTTTTGGATTAAGCGGGACCAATTGTCATATGGTTATACAGGAAGCACCGGAGGAGGAAAATTCTGAGTGCGATGCTATGTTGCCGTATTATTTTATTCCGTTTTCTGCAAAGACAAAGGAAGCTCTTTTCCACAAGCTGAATGACATGCTTGAATGGTTGTCGGGAGAAGGCAGGCAGCAAAAGCTTTCCGATATAAGCTATACTTTGTCTAAAGGAAGAAACCATTTTAACGTAAGGGCAGTTGCAGTTGTCGAAGACAAGAAGCATTTGAAGCAAGTGCTTGAAAAAGTTATAGAAGGAGATAATCCTTTAGAATACATGTCAGGTGAGTTTGAGCCCGGTACGGATATTGATCCCTCAATGGAAGAATTAGCGAAAGAAATGCTGACAAAGCTATCAGATGGACAATTAAAGAACGAAGGGATTAAGAATTTGCTGTTAACTCTTTCTGAAATGTATTTAAAAGGAATAACTCCTGATTTTAGATTGATGTTTAGCAGAATGAAGATTAAGAGGATTGGACTTCCCACATATCCCTTTGCCTCAGAAAGGTATTGGATTCCATATAAAGCCGGTGCAAGTGGTAATCCCGAAGGAAGAATGTATGCTAAAAAACTTCATCCGCTGATTGGAGAAAACATTTCTACTTTAAAAGAACAAAGGTATGTTTCGAGCTTTTCAGGAAATGAATTTTTCTTTACAGACCATGTGGTCAATGGAAAAAAAGTTTTGCCGGGTGTGGCATACATTGAAATGGCCAGGGCTGCTGCAGAGTTGGCAACAGGTCAAAAGACCATAATAATCAGCGATATGTTGTGGCTTCAGCCGTTTATTGCTGGCGAAAATGAAATAGAAGCAAGCATCCTTCTAGTGCCAGGAGACGACTACGTCTCTTTTGAGGTTTTATCAGAAAACAATAACAAACTTCATGCAGCAGGAAGGATAGAGACAAAAAATCCCGACGGATATGAGAAAATAGATATTGACGATGTTAAATCAAGATTAAAAAGTTTTATCGGTTCTGATATATGTTATAAGATACATTCGGGTAGAGGGATTGAATACCAGGAAAATTTCAGGGCTGTAAAGGAACTTTATACAAATGGACAAGAGGCATTATCACTGCTTGATTTGTCCTATATTGCTGAAGGGTATATGCTTCATCCAGGTTTAATGGATGGTGCTCTTCAGACAGTTGCAGGGCTGGATGTGTTTTCAGGTGCAAGTGAAGGGAAAAGCTTTTTGCCGTTTTCTGCAGAGGGAATTGAGATCTTTCGACAGGTTACTTCAAAGTGTTATGCCCATGCAGTTGTTAAGGGCTTCGAAAACGGTGGCTTCAAGTTTGACATTAATATATATGATACAAACGGTTCTGTGCTTGTGAAAATTAAAAATATAGTTTCGAGACCTGTGGAGAAGATGACTGACGTTGGAAATAAAAGAGAAAACACTGAAATAATCTATATGCGTGAGGTGTGGAAAGAAAAAAAGGCTGAATATAGGGATGCTACATCAGAAGGAAACGGAGCAATTTTAGTATTTTGTCTTAATAAAGATGTTTATGAAATTGTTACTGCAAAGATTAATTCTCAGTTTAAAAAGCCTAGAAATATTTTCTGTATTAGGCCTGGAGAAAATTTTTTTGCAGATGAAAACAGTTTGATTATTATAAATCCTTCAAAGGAAGAGGACTATTCTAGAATGATGTCCCGGGTCATTCAGAAATCTGGATACATAACAGATGTTATTCATTTGTGGTCTGAAGTGAATGCGGATTGCAATAGAGACATTGAAGAACAGATTGAGATGGGAGTCAATTCTCTTTTGTATTTTACAAAAGCACTGGTTAAATCCCATGCTGAAGAAGATATCAACATGCTGTACGTTTATCTAAATAAGGAAGATACAAGGTCACCTCTTAATTTTGCTGTTGGAGCTTTTGCAAAATCAGTAAGGCTTGAAAAACCAAATATAAAAATGAAATCTGTAAGAATTGATATGACTGTGGAAGAAAACAACAGCTATGATCCTGCTTTTATAGCCGATACCGTGTTAATGGAATTCGGGGCTTCGAGTGATGGAGAAACAAGGGTATCGTATCATAAAGCTGTGCGCTCCGTTACTGCTTTAGAAGAGGTTGAACTTAAGGCTGATGACAGCATGCCAATATTGAAAGATAAAGGGGTATATATTATTACAGGAGGAGCTGGTGGGCTTGGAATAATTTTTACAAATTATATAGCCCGTTCTGTAAAGGCTACAATAATTTTGTTAGGTCGCTCTGAGCTTGATGCTGCTAAGAATGATGCAATTAGTGAAATTGCAGATTCCACATTTTCTGAAATAAGATATATACGCTGTGATATTTCACAAAAAAATGAGATAGAGTCTGTTATAGCAAATATAAAAACTGAGTTTGGAAGAATAGACGGTGTAATTCACAGTGCAGGCTTAATACAGGATTCTTTTATTTTCAAGAAAACCACAAATAATATGAATAGTGTATTTAGACCCAAAATTCAAGGTTTAATAAATATTGACCAATCCTTGTTAGTTGAAAAGTTGGATTTTTTCGTTATTTTCTCTGCAATAGCTTCTGTATTTGGAAATGCGGGTCAGAGTGATTATGCATATGCAAACTCTTTCCTTGATGAGTATTCCAGATATAGGGCTGACCTGGTGGCAAAAAAGATGAGACATGGAAAAACTGTATCAATTAATTGGCCTCTTTGGGATGATGGAGGTATGAAAATTGATAAGCATCAGGAGGATATGCTTTTTGAAAGATTGGGAATGACTCGTCTTAATACATCAAAAGGTATCAAAGCTTTTGAAGAGATACTAGCTTGCAGAGAGCCACAGATTTCGGTGGTTGAAGGGGTTGCAGAAAAGATAAGGAACTGTTTTGCTGTTAAGGGTGCTGAATTCAGAATATCTGTAAACAATAGCGCTTTTAATTCATGTCTATTGGATGAAGATGAAGAAAATATTATTAAAATGACGGAAGCATTTTTGAAGGAGACTTTTGCAAAAGTGGTGAAAATGACTCCAGATAAGATAAAGGTTGAGATTTCTTTTGAAAGATATGGAATAGATTCCATTATTATTATTGGAATCAACAATGAGCTCGAAAAACACTTTGGAAAGCTTTCAAAGACATTGTTATTCGAATATCGTAATTTAAAAGAGCTTACACAATATTTTGTTAAAAATCAAAAAGAGAAGCTTTATCAGAAATTCGGAATTGGTTCTGAGGGGAAAAGAGAGATAGTTAAGTCTGAAGACTCAAGTTATATAAACTTGGAATTACGGAGGAATAGGGAAGTGTATGGAACACGATTCTTAAAAGATGTAAATTGCAATGCAGGTAATTTGCATGGAAAAACTGAAGATCAAAATTCTGATGATATTGCTATTGTAGGAGTAAGCGGTAGATATCCTATGGCAGATAATCTGGAAGAGTTCTGGAAGAATATGCTTGATTCAAAAGACTGTATTTCTGAGATACCGAAAGAGCGGTGGGACAATGAAAAGTATTATAGCCAGGACAGGAATGCATCAGGAAAGACTTACAGCAAATGGGGAGGCTTTATTAATGATGCAGATAAATTTGATCCTTTTTTCTTTAACATATCTCCCCGTGAAGCAGAAATTATGGATCCTCAAGAGAGAATTTTTCTGGAGACGGCATATAAATCGGTTGAAGACGCAGGTTACAGGAGAAGTGATTTAGAAGGCAAATCTGTTGGCGTATTTGTTGGTGTTATGTATGGGAATTATCAGTTGGTTGCCATGGATGAGTATAATAAGAACGGATTAGCTCCAGTCAATACTTCTTTTTCTTCTATTGCGAACAGAGTGTCATATTTTTTTAATTTGTGTGGTCCGAGTATTGCACTCGATACCATGTGTTCTTCTTCACTTACTGCCCTTCATATAGCATGTGACAGCATTAAAAGGGGAGAGAGCGAGTCGGCAATTGTCGGAGGTGTTAATCTTTCGCTTCATGTTATGAAGTATCTTGTGTTGAGTCAGGGTAAATTTGTTTCTACTGATGGGAAATGCAGGAGCTTTGGAGCAGAAGGAGACGGTTATGTACCGGGAGAAGGAGTCGGAGCTGTATATATAAAGCCATTAAAAAATGCTATCAAAGACGGAGATTCAATTTATGCTGTTATAAAGGCTACAGCAATTAACCATGGTGGAAGGACAAACGGTTTTACAGTTCCTAACCCTAACGCACAATCTGCCCTTATAATAGAAGCAATTAAAAAATCAGGAATGAATCCGAGGACAATCAGTTGTATAGAAGCACATGGAACAGGGACAGCATTAGGTGACCCAATAGAAATCACTGGTTTAAAGAAGGCTTTTGAGGAATTTACTACAGATAAGCAGTTCTGTTCAATCGGTTCAATAAAGTCCAACATTGGACATCTTGAATCGGCAGCAGGTATTGCAGGACTTACAAAGGTACTTTTACAAATCAAGTATAAAACACTTGTTGCGTCAATACATTCAAAAAATTTAAACTCAAATATAGATTTTGAAGGCTCTCCTGTGTATGTACAGCAGGAAACTGCAGAATGGAAAAAACCAATAATAAAAGAAGGTGGCAGTTATAAAGAGTATCCTCGTCGTGCGGCAATAAGTGCTTTTGGTGCTGGAGGATCAAATTCCCATGTTATTATTGAAGAGTATGAGGCTTCAGTAAAATCTGAGACAGAATCTTATCAAGAACCGTATATATTTGTCCTTTCGGCTAAAAGTGATGAAAGACTTAAGGCATATGCACAAGAGATAATCTGTTACCTTGACAGGGAATGTAAGTCAAGTTCTAAAGTTGAGAGTGATTCGCTATGTGCCAGAGTTGATAATGATATAAAGGATATTATTGCCGAGGTGCTTGATATTGAAGCTGGCATTATAGAGCATCAAGAATCTTTGTTTGAGTATGGTGCCGATAATGTAAAGATTTCAGAGATAATGGATAGGATCAGAGATGAATTTTCGGCAGATGTGAGCTTCAGCGAGGCGATGGAAAACTGTTCGGTAAATGGAATTATATCCTTAATTAGTAAATGCCGGGCGAGAAAAGATGTAAAATCCTCAAATAGGAATTTTCTTGAAAACATGGTATATACCCTTCAAGTTGGTCGTGACGCTATGGAAGAAAGACTAGCTGTAATAGTGTCAGACAAGGAGGAAATTAAGGAAGCTTTAGAGGATTTCTGTAAGGATAAAGAAAATAAAAATATCTATAGAGGAAGCCTGAAGCAGGCATTGAGGGATGACGAGGCTATTGTTGACGGGCAGGAAGGTAGGGAATATATTAATTCTTTGCTTTTAGCCAGAAAACTTTCAAAGATTGCTACTTTGTGGGTTAAGGGTGCTGAAATTGACTGGAGTGTTCTGTATGGTGCAAATGCCAGCTTGACCAGGATTTCCATTCCTACATATCCCTTTATCAGAAAAAGATACTGGATTGGCAGTTATAACACAAAAAAGACTGCAACTAGAAAGATTTTGGATAAGCTGTTACCTGAGAAAAATAATGGTTATAGAGACAAAAAAGTTGAAACTCGTATTGTTCCTGATTGGGAGAAAATGGCTGAAGGTTATAATGGTGATGAGGTCATACTTGAAATTGTAAATGATAATATTGCTCTGCTAAGAATGCAGGATAGGAAATATAGGAACGGATTTTCCGACCAGATTATAACAGGCCTTATTGCAGCATTTTCTAAAATTAAACATAATTCTTCAATCAAGGTGGTTGTACTAACTGGTTATGACAATATATTCAGCATGGGGGGAACCAAAGATCAGCTGAACGATATAGCAGAACAAAAAAGTAGATTTACAGATGCTCCGTTTCTTTATAGGGGACTATTGGAAACAGATATTCCTGTAATAACGGCTATGCAGGGGCATGCATCAGGTGGTGGAATGCTTTTTGGACTGTATGGGGATATTGTTCTGATGGCTGAGGAAGGAGTATATAGTGCCGTATTTACAAAGTATGGTTTTACTCCGGGAATGGGGGCAACATACATTCTCAAGGAAAGATTTGGAGGGAACTTGGCAAGTGAAATGATGTTTACTGCCAAGAGCTTTACAGGAGGGGAACTGAAGGAACGAGGAGTGTCAGTAATAATAAAAAGAAGCGAGGAACTTCTCCATGAGGCATTAAAGGTTGCGGAAATGTTGTCGGAAAAGCCCTTGCAAACACTAAAAGTATTAAAAAAAGAGCTTGCAGGAAGACACCTGGAAAAACTGCAGGAATTCATTGAACGTGAAGAACAGATGCATAGTATTACCTTTACACAACCGGAGGTAAAGGAACGAATAGAGTATTATTATCTCGACTCAAAAAATAAAAACAGAACAAAAGTTGAGAGAAACCAAACAGAAGAGACCGGACATAAAGATAAAAAATTAAAAGTTATATTAACAAAAACCGATGTAGCGGAAGAAAAACGGGAATTGGAAATTAAGAAAAATTTATCACGGGAAACCAATCCACTTTCAGAGTATCATGAATCTTCTTACGTGAAAAGGGCAGAAGATTATAAGTTTGCTGACGGACTTGATTTAAAAGAGGAACAAGTGAAAAAGAAGATATCCAACATAGTTGGGAATATATTGCATATACCTGAAAATGAATTAATGCCGACAGCTGTTTTTAAAGATTTAGGAGCTGATTCCATAAGTGGTGTTGAGATTATACGCGATATAAACCTATGCTATAATTTAAACCTTGATGCGGTTACAATGTATGATTATCCTTCAATTGAATTACTGGCTGCATTTGTTATAGAAATATGTTCTAAAGATTTCGGTAATGTTATGAATTTGGTACAAAAGGATCTGGATGTGTTACAAGGGAAAAATGATGTCGCACCAGTCGAAAAAATACCTGAAAACTTATCTTGTAGTGATCGTCTTGTAAGAGAAACTCAACCATCCGCTAAAAAGGAAGCAGATAAAGCTGAGATTGAAGAGAAGCTTAAATGTATTATAGGTAACATCCTGCATATGCCAGAATATGAAGTTGATATCTACACTAGTTTTAAAGAAATGGGAGTAGATTCCATAAGTGGTGTTGAAATTATACGGGATATCAATAAGAGTTTCAACTTAAACCTTGATGCAGTAGTTATTTATGACTATCCAAACATAATTGAAATGACTGAACATATTAGAACAAAGTATACAGTTCTGTCGGTTTCAGATACAAAACAAGCTGTTTTAGAAGAGAGTGCATATGAGGAAGTTGCTACAGTTGATGAAAAATGTACTGCAGTGGATACCGATTTAAAGTCCTCCTTTTTCTTTAAGTCTTCTGCAACATACGGAAGGGATATAAGCTCAACAGAAACAATTATTTCAACTTCTGAAGACAAAAGCCAGGATGCAAATAGCATTAAGTTGAAGCACAAGTCTTCGGAGATTTCTTTTGGCAGCAGAAAACCTCTTCAATTAAAAAACATACAAAATAATGAGACATATGGCAGTAATGTAAGTACAAGAAATATATCACCTGCAGAGCAGGCTAAAACACATGAAATTGTACCCGTATCTATAGAGAAACAGAAAGAAAAAGATGCGGTACCAGGAAAGCAAGGTATTTCTTCAGATATTGCTATAGTTGGTATATCGGGACGTTTTCCGGGAGCTGAGAATGTTCACCGGTACTGGCATAATTTAAAGAACGGAGTAGAAAGTATTTCAGAGGTACCGAAGGAGAAATGGAATGTTGACGAGTATTATGACCCCGACCCAAGGACTCCGAATAAAACACACTCAAGGGTAGGAGGATTCCTTAAAGATACAGATGTATTTGACCCTTTATTTTTCAACATTTCACCTTTAGAAGCTGAGGCTATGGATCCACAGCAGAGAGTATTTCTTGAAGAAGCATGGCGTGCACTTGAAGATGCCGGCTATGCAGACAGAACCCTGTCAAATGTAAAGTGTGGTGTGTTTGTTGGGGCTGCACAGGGAGATTATGTAAGCAAACTCAGTTTTTCAAGGGCTGAAAATACTGCAGAGGCGTTTGCAGGAATGTCCTCGTCCATACTAGCAGCAAGGATATCTTATATACTGAACCTGAAAGGTCCAAGCATTGCGATTGACACAGCCTGTTCATCATCACTAGTAGCTATTCACCAAGCATGCCTGAGCATCATGTGTGGAGAAACCGATATGGCATTAGCAGGAGGAGTTCGACTGATTTTTACACCTTCGCTTTATATCCAGACCAGCAAAATGGGAATGCTTTCACCAACAGGCAAGTGCAGGGCGTTTGACAATAAGGCGGATGGAACTATTATGAGCGAAGGAGCAGGTGTAGTAGTACTAAAACCATTAGATAAGGCAATAAAAGACAGGGATTATATTTATGGAGTTATAAAAGGGTCAGGAACAAACCAAGATGGCAAGACTAACGGAATAACTGCTCCAAGCGCTCAGTCGCAGACACAGCTTGAGTTGGATGTATACAGGCGTTATGGGATTAATCCTGAGGATATAACATATATTGAGGCTCATGGTACAGGAACTAAACTTGGTGACCCTATAGAGATAAAAGCATTAAAGGATGCATTCGGAGAATTTACAGACAAAAAGCAGTTTTGTGCAATCGGTTCATCTAAGACGAATATAGGACATGCAACAATGGCGGCTGGTGTTGCTGGTGTTATAAAGGTTCTGCTTTCTATGAAGTATAAGCAGATTCCGCCTTTATTAAATTTTGAGAAGGAGAATGAGCATATCAAGTTTAATGAAACACCGTTCTACGTCAATACAAAACTTACTGATTGGATGCCTTTAGATGGGAAAAGCAGAATGGCTGCAATCAGCGCTTTTGGGTTTAGTGGTACTAACTGTCACATTGTAATTGAAGAGTATACAAAATAAGTACTTTGTAAAGGGTGGGATAAATGGCAAAAATAATAAGCGTTATCAACCAGAAAGGTGGAGTTGGTAAAACAACTACTACCATAAACCTAGGAATGGCATTGAAAAAGGCTGGAAAAAAAGTGCTTCTTGTTGATCTGGATCCTCAGGCGAATCTTAGTTCTTCTTTGGGAATAAATCACAGGAATATTGAAAGCAGTGTTTATGATTTGCTTAAGGGAGAGGCTGAATACTCAAGTATGGCTGTTAATATCCGGGGTGTCATGTTGGTACCAGCATCTTTAGCATTATCAGGAGCCGATATAGAGCTTTCGCAATATGAAGGCAGAGAGCTTATGCTGAAAAATGCGCTTTCCTGCATTTCAGATAGATTTGATTTTGTACTGATTGATTGCCCGCCTACTTTAGGACTCCTTACTCTTAATGCACTGACAGCATCAGATGGACTGATTATCCCCGTACAAGCTGAATACTTGCCTTTGGAGGGAATTTCGTTTTTAGTGGAAACAGTGGAAATTGTCAAGGAAAGACTGAATTCCAGACTCGAAGTTATTGGAGTTGTTGTTACAAGATATAATGCGCGGCAAAAACTTCAGAAGGAAGTTGTTAGTGTTCTAGGTGATCATTTTGGAGATAAGCTCTATAAGACATTCATAAGGTCAAATGTATCACTAGCGGAGGCACCAAGTTTCGGACAGGATATTTTTACATATAGACCTCAAAGCTCTGGGGCTAAAGACTATAGAAAATTATGTAAAGAATTTTTAAGTAAAGGAGAATTCTAACCATGTCAGTAAAGAAATCAAGAATGGGGAGTAATCCTTTAAGCTGGATTAAATCAACTGTTAAAGAAAGTGATAAAAATAAAAGTGTGCTTATAGAGCCGAAGAGTTTACAGATAAAAGAACCGGATAGTGTTGCTGATCTAGATAAAGAGAAGGAGCAAGATGATAGGAAGGATTTAAGCCAGCTGAAAAATGAGGATAATGGAAGCGAGAATAATGCTTTTGCACCGGCTCAGATAAAAAGTGATGTTTGTAGCGAAATTAAACTGTTTTTTCCGATAGTTTTTTCTGCAAAATCGGAGGAAGCTTTGCAGCTTAAGCTTAAGGAAATGAAAAACTGGTTGGATGAGGAAGGCTCTTTTCAGGAAATTGGCAATATAGCTTACACATTGCTTATTGGACGAAGTCATTTTCGCGTAAGGTGTGCATTGGTTGTAGAAGATATTGCGGGACTGAAGAAAAGTATTAATGAAATAATAGATACGGGGTCTACCACCAGATTTTATTCTATAAACTCTGGTGCAAAAAGCAGTAAGCTGTCATATGAAGAATCTCAGGCAGCTGAAAAGCTTATTGATGAGCTGAGTAGGACAGAATTTTATGATAGAAATAAGCAAAGAGATCAAATTGAACTTCTTGCGCAATTCTATGCAAGGGGTGCTGAACTTAAATGGGAAGACATTTTTAAGCAGACATCCTATCGGAGAATTCCCATGCCTACTTATCCTTTTGTAGGTGATAGATATTGGGTAAATGCTTCTTTACCGCTGGACAATCCAATTAATGATGGTATTAATACAGAGGTTTTTTTGCATCCAATGCTTGATAAAAATGTGTCTGACTTTAATGAACAATGTTTTATAAAAACATTTTCGGGTAAAGAGTTTTATTTTAATGATCATGTTGTGGGTAAAGACAAGGTTCTTCCCGGCGTAGCATACATTGAAATGGCAAGGGCAGCGGGAGATATTTCATATAGTTCTTGCTATGTATGTAAAGTAAGGGATATTCACTGGATGAATCCAATAACAATGAAGGATAAGGATGAAAAATATCAGGCAGGAATAAGTCTTTTTCAGTTGTCACCGTTTGAGGCGGAATATGAGATTTTTACTAATGATGGAGACTTAAGGATTGTAAATGGGTACGGTACCATGGTTTTTAAAGAAAATAATAAGCAAGATGAGCTTTATATGGATATTGAAGCAACTAAAGACCGTTGTAAGGGAAAAATAGGTACTAAAGAGTGTTATACGCAGTTTGCACAAAGAGGCTTAAATCTTGGAAGAAGTTTTCAGTCAATTGTTGAACTGTGGAGCGGAGTTAATGAGGCTATTGCACATATAAAGCTTCCTGACCATCTAAGTTATTCATTTAAAGAATACCGATTGCATCCTGTTATAATGGATGGTGCTTTGGAGACTGTAATAGGACTTGTTGAACAGTTAGAGAAAGGGAAAGACGGTTTGTCACTGCCGTATGCTGTTGATGAGGTAGAAATTTTAGCTCCGTTAGAGCCTGAATGCTATGCATATGCAGTAAAGGTTGAAAATAGTAGCGCGGATATCATTGATGACAGGAAGTTTAATGTGTATATTCTTGATGGAAACGGACGTATTCTAGTAAAAATAAGTGGATTTAAACTTATGGTGCAAATGCATGTCCATGAAGATGAAAGAGGAAAGAAACCGCTTTATTTCCGTCCTGAATGGGAATTTTCCCACTCAAGTGAAAAAGGAACAGAGTTTGGTAATCTACTTATTGTTGATGAAGATGATCAATTATATCGGCAAGCTGTAGCATCCGGCTTTTTCGGAAACATTGTGCTTGCCAGACCAGGGCGGTGTTTTGAAAAAATTAAAAAGAATATTGCAGAGTTTGATATATTCAATCAGGATGACTACAGAAATATTTTTGGATATCTTAAAAGTACAGGTATGTACCCTGATAAAATAATACATGCTGCAGCAAAAGGATCTTTAGGAAGTTTATTGAGTAATCCTGAAAAAGAAGTTAAAAAAATATTTTATTCCATGATGTATTTGATCCGTACAATGGTAGAAAGTGACAAAAACGATACAGAAATATTGTTTGTATTTCCAGGGGGAGAAATGCCAAATCCTCTTTTTTCTGCAATGGGAGCTTTTATAAAATCGGCAAAATTGGAGTATATGAATCTGAAGGCGAAAAGTATTGAGGTTACAGGCAGATATAATGCATCAAAATTTATTGAAGCTGCTATAAACGAATTTTCTCAAAGAGATAATGATGTAGAAATAAAATATGATGAATCCAGAAGATTTGTAAGACGGTTCAAAGAGTTTATCCCCGAAACAATTACACAGGAGGGTATTAAGGATGGAGGAGTCTACCTGATAACAGGTGGGACAGGCAGTTTGGGCTTGTTGCTTGCTGAGGATATTGTGAAAAACTATGATGCGAGGGTAATTCTTGCGGGACGTTCTTTTTTGAATCAAAAAATACAGAAGCATCTTGAACAGCTAAATAGTCATAAAGGTTATGCTTCATATATACAGGCTGATATTTCAGAATACACCGCTGTTTCAAATATGATAAGTGATATTAAAAGTCAATACGGAAAGATTAATGGAGTAATTCATGCTGCAGGAGTACAGAGAGATTCATATCTCAATAAAAAGATTGATTCCGAGATAAAAGAAGTACTCGCGTCAAAAATTCTTGGAGTGCTAAATATTGATGAAGCCACAAAAAATGAAAAACTTGACTTTATGGTATTATTTTCATCAGTTGCTGCTGTGGGAGGAAATGCAGGTCAGACTGACTACTCCTATGCTAACAGTTTTATGGATTATTATGCTTTTGTAAGGGAAGAAATAAGAAAATCAGGTGAAAGACACGGAAAGACAACGTCAGTTAACTGGACTTTATGGAAAGACGGTGGAATGAAGGTTCACCAGTCAACTGAAAAGCTTTTTGTAGAATCTATGGGTATTGTACTTCTTTCGTCTAAAGATGGGATTGAAGCTTTTTATAAGGCATTAAAGACAAAAGAAGTTCAGCTTGCATGTATTTGCGGGGATAGGGAGAAAATCACAAAGATGCTTGGTAGTTCAAAAACAGCAATGGAAGAAGCTTCTATAAACTCATATGATGCAGGGATACTATTTGAAAAGGTAAGTGACAAAGTTGCTGAAGTTGTAATGTCACTTCTTAAATTGAGAAAAAAAGATATTCGGATGGAACGTGAAATGAGTGAGTACGGTTTTAACTCATTAACTTTTACTGATTTTGCGAATGCCTTGAATCAGGAGTTTTCTTTAAATTTGACTCCTGCGTTATTTTTTGAATATTCAACCATTACATCGCTTGTCGAGTATATAGTAAAAGCAGGAGGAATCGAATTAGCGGATAAACTACTGAATATGGCAAAAGTGCCCCACCATAATGAAAATCAGCAAGTGACTTTGAATAGCTCCGGAATAACCAGTATAAGAGAGAGGAAAAAAGGATTCAGATTTTTAGAGCCTTTTGTTCGTGTTCAGGAGGAAACGATAGTATCCTATAAGGCTGTACCTATTGATGAAGAACCTATTGCGATAATAGGGATGAGTGGGGTTATGCCCAAATCGGAAGATCTGGATGAATTCTGGGAAAACATTAAAGCCGAAAAAGACTTAATCAGCGAAATACCCCCTGACCGCTGGGATTGGAAAGCTTATTATAGTGAGGACGGGAGTTGTCCAAATACCACTTATGCAAAATGGGGAGGATTTATGAAGGATGTAGACAAATTCGATAATACATTCTTTGGTATTTCTCCTAGAGAAGCTGAACTTATGGATCCTCAGCAGAGAATTTTTATGGAAACGGTTTGGAAAACTATAGAAATGTCGGGATATAAACCTTCTGACCTTTCTGGTACAAAGACAGGACTTTTTGTAGGTGTTTCAACCATGGACTACTATGACATAATTAAGGAGAACAATGTAAATCTTGATGCACATGTGTCCACAGGAATTTCTCATTGCATACTTGCAAACAGAATATCATATCTCTTAAATATAAACGGACCTAGTGAACCAATAGATACTGCATGCTCAAGTTCACTTATAGCAATTCACCGAGCTGTTGAGTCAATAAGAAATGGCGACTGTGACATGGCCTTGGCGGGTGGTGTCAATGTAATGCTGAGTCCTATGCTATTTATAACATTCGGGAAAGCAGGCATGCTGAGTAAGGACGGAAGATGCAAAACCTTTGACAAGAGTGCTAATGGTTATGTAAGAGGTGAGGGGGTCGGTGCTGTATTTCTAAAGCCTATGAAAAAGGCAATTGCTGATGGAGATCATATATATGCACTAATTAAATCAACTACAGTAAACCATGGAGGAAAGGCTAACACCCTTACATCACCCAATCCTAATGCCCAGACGGAATTATTGTATAAAGCTTATACAAAAGCTAGAATCGATCCTTCAACAATTGGATATATAGAAGCTCATGGTACGGGAACTTCTCTTGGAGATCCCATTGAAATCAACGGACTGAAAAAAGCTTTTGAAATGTTGTATGAGAAGTGGGAACTTCAAAAACCATCTAGACCTCACTGTGCAATCGGATCGGTGAAAACCAATATTGGACACTTAGAAACGGCAGCGGGTATTGCGGGAATCCTTAAGGTTGTACTTTCTCTAAATAATAAAAAAATTCCAGGAAATGTTCATTTGCAGGAGATAAACCCTTATATTCAGCTTGATGACAGCCCTTTCTTTATTGCAGAACATACAATGGAATGGGATGCAATAAAAGACAAAGATGGACGAGAGCTTCCTAGAAGGGCAGGAATAAGTTCATTTGGATTCGGAGGAGCAAATGCACATATAGTTTTGGAGGAATACCCTGATAAAAGTTTCGCATTGAAAGAAGAGAAGGGACAAAGATTATTTGTACTATCGGCCAAAAATGTTAGTCAGCTTAAAAAATATTCAGATAAGCTGGCATTGTTCCTGTCATGCAGAAAAAAAGGACTGAAAGGTGGAAAGAGAGATAGTGATAAGGAGCTTATTGAGGGTATTAAAAAAACAGTTTTAAAAAGTGTTGCTGAGATTGCTTGTGTTAGTGAGGAAAATATCAGTGCCAATGACGCACTTGATGATATAGGAATTGATATTTTAGCTGCTAGCAGGATGACTGAAATATTATCTGACAGGTTTGGTCTCGATTATGAAGCAAAAGCTTTACTTGAATACCCTACACTTAGGGATATTGTTGCAAGTATTGCAGAACGTTTTAAAAGTGCCTGCGAAACTGCTTTCACATCAAAGGAAGGAAATACGGAAGAAACTGACGCAAATGAGACTGTTGGGCTTGATGAAATTGCATATACTCTTCAGACTGGGAGAGAAGCAATGGAAGAAAGGCTTGCTATTGTTGCCGAAAATAAGGAGGAACTTGCAAATAAGCTGTTTGAGTTTTCAAGAGCAGACAACCTCCTTGATAATGTATACAGAGGCAGTGTCAAAAATGGTGATATTCAAACAGGCATTCTTCTTGACGGAAGGGCAGGAAAAGAGTTCTTAAGGATCATTATTGAAGAAAGAGAATTGAATAAAATAGCTCAACTTTGGGTTATGGGCGTAAATATCGACTGGAATCTAATGTATCAGGTGAAAACACCAGCAAGAGTTTCACTTCCGACATATCCATTTGAGCGTAAAAGGCTATGGTTTGACAGTTTCAGAAAGAAGAATCAAGATGTTAAAGGTTTTCTACCAAAGAAAGAAGTTACAAATCCTGAGATTGCCAGGCTTGGTGCCGGTAGTTCTATAAAAATAATTAAGAGTTCTGCAGCAGAAGGAATTGATTGGGAAAGCAAGGCGTTAAATTACAGAGGAAACGAAGTCGGTATGGAAATACTTGATGGATGCATTGCCATAGTCAGAATGGAAGATAGAAAAAACAGAAATATGTTTACTGACGGAGTCATATTCGGATTGCTGTCAAAATTTCTGGAGATTAAAAAGCGTGGAGACATAAAAACAATTATTGTAACAGGGTATGATAACGTATTCAGTATGGGAGGTACGCAGGAACAGCTTTTAGGAATTGCAAACAACGGCAGCAAATTTACTGACATTCCGTTTCTTTACAGTGGTCTGCTTGAGGCAGAAGTTCCGGTAATTTCAGCTATACAGGGGCATGCTTCGGGTGGAGGTTTACTCTTTGCATTATATGGAGATATCATAATTATGGCTGAGGAAGGGGTATACAGTGCAGTGTTTACAAAGTATGGTTTTACTCCCGGAATGGGCGCAACTTTTATTCTCAAAGAAAAGCTTGGTATAAACCTTGCTACAGAAATGATGTACACGGCGAAAAGTTTTGAAGGCACTGATCTCAAAAACAGAGGGGCATCTGTCATATTCAAGGCGGGAAGTGAGGTGTTAAGCAGTGCTGTATCTATTGCGAGGATGCTTTCTGAGAAACCTGTAAATACTCTGAAAGTGTTGAAGAAGGAATTGTCAGGCAGGATACTTGAACAACTTCCTTATTATCTTCAAAAGGAAATAGAGATGCACGAGAGCACTTTCACAAATCCTGATGTGCAGAAGCGAATAGAAAGATATTACGGCAGTACACTGGGAAATCAAAATAAATTACCTTCAGGTAATGCCAGAGAAAAATCGGATTTTAAAATCACAAAAGAAATTGATAACAAAGACAAGGTCAGGAATTCGGGAGATAATAAAATTACTGAGAAGTTCATTGAGAAGCTATTGAATGACGTTGAAAACGGAATTATTACTCCTGATGAGGCAATGGCTATCAAGGAGAATATTGTAAATCTTATGCAAAATGAGAGGTATGAATGATGAGCGAGAGGGAAATATACGAAAAACTTGCTAAGGGACATATTAATAAAAAGCAGGCTATGGAAATGATTATGTCTTTATTGGAGAATGACCAACAGCAGTTTGATGAAAATAAAGAAAGTTCTGTTGAAACAGCTACTAAAAGCGTATTAAGTCAATACCGCAAGTCAAAAAATAAAGAGCAAATAATCGTACAATTGCTGGAGATTTTTGAAAACATATTACATACAGCCAAAGAAGAAATTGATGTTGATGAAGGATTTAAAGAGCTTGGAGTTGATTCAATAAATGGAGTTGAAATTGTAAGGGATATTAATAAGGCTTTCAATTTGAATCTTGATACAATTGTACTTTATGACTATTCCAATATATCATACCTTTCCGGACATGTATTCGAGGAGTATGAAAAGCTTGCTGTTGAATTATGTGAGGGAAATGAGTGTAAAACCGGAACTGAGATTACGGCTGATAATCATAATGATGAGTATTGGAAAACCGGAAGCATTAAAGAAAGCCTGGCAGATATCCTCAGCAATACCTTACATGTTCATGTTGAAGACATAGACAATACTCTTAGCTTTAAAGACATGGGAATTGACTCAATAAATGGAGTTGAAATTATAAGAGATATTAATAAGTCATTCAACCTGAATCTTGATACGGTAGTATTATATGATCATTCAAATCTTGTTGATCTTGCAGAATACGTATGCAAAGAATTAAAGAAACTTCCAGCAGGAGGGCAGATAGTATCAAAGCCTTATATAAAGAAAAGTCGGATTTTTTTAGAGCAAAATGAGAAGAAAACCATCCCACACGATGCTGAACTCCAAAATAGAACTTCCTTAAAAATCAAAAGTCGTAGTGAGATTGAAATGTATAAGCCAAAAGACTTTGGGGAAAAAGTTCCAAAGGATTTATCTTCCAGTGCAGGAGAAAAGTTAACCTTAAAAAATATAAAAACACCGATATCCAATAAATATATGAAACCGGAAGTAAAACATGAAGGAATAGCTGTTATTGGCATGTCGGGAAGATACCCGGGTGCAAAGAACCTGACTGAGTTATGGAGTTTGCTCGAAAAGGGAATAGATGCTATTACTGAGGTGCCTAAAGAACGTTGGGATATTGATAAGTACTATGATGCAGATCCTCAGGCAAACAATAAAACAAACTGCAGATTTGGAGGATTCCTTAAAGAGGTTGATAAGTTTGACCCTATTTTCTTTAATATTTCGCCTATGGAAGCTGAGTTGATGGATCCGCAGCAGAGGATTTTCCTTGAAGAAGTGTGGAATGCAATTGAAGATGCTGGATATTCGGATAGTACCCTTGCCGAAATGAAATGCGGTGTTTTTGCGGGTGCAACCCATGGAGATTACAGGAAGATTATGGAGCGTGCTGGTACACATAACCATGCATATGCTTTTACAGGACTTAGTACGTTTGTTCTTACAGGAAGAGTATCCTATGTCCTTAATATTACAGGTCCGAACATGGCTATAGATACCGCATGTTCCTCTTCTTTGGTGGCAATAAGTCAGGCCTGCCAGAGTATTACCGATGGAGATTGTGAAATGGCTATAGCTGGAGGTATAAGACTTATGCTTGAACCGGATCTTCATATACAGACCAGTAAACTGGAAATGCTTTCAACAGAAGGTAAATTAAAGAGCTTTGATAAGGATGCAGAGGGTCTTGTATTGGGTGAGGGAGTAGGTGTTGTGGTATTAAAATCTGTGGACAAGGCAATAAAGGACAAAGATAATATTTACGGGGTTATACGGGCATGGGGGGTAAATCAGGACGGAAAGACAAACGGAATAACTGCACCAAGTGCTCAATCGCAGGAAAGATTGATATCCGGTATATACGAAAAATTCAATATAAATCCCGCGTCAATAAGCTATATAGAAGCTAATGGAACAGCAAGCAAGCTTGGAGATGCAATGGAAATCAAAGCACTTACGGATGTTTTTAAAAAATACACAAACAAAAAGAATTTCTGTCATATTGGGACATGCAAAGCAAATATAGGACATTCAACAATGGCTTCGGGTGTAGCTGGTTTAATTAAAGTTCTTTTATCAATGAAAAACAGAAAAATTCCAGGTCTCCTTAATTTTAAGCATGAAAACGAACATATTGATTTGAACCAATCACCATTTGTTATTAGTGCGAATACTGAAAAATGGGACAGGATAAACAATGAACCGTTGATGGCCGCTGTCAGTTCATTTGGATTGAGCGGAACAAACAGCCATATTGTTATTTCCGAAGCTCCCGATATTTTTGAGACGCCTATGGAAGGAAAATTACCTTATCATCTGTTGATATTTTCTGCAAAGACTGAAAAAGCACTTAGAAAAAGGTTTGAAAACCTTTTAGAATGTAAAATGAATAATAATAATGAGTCTATAGATGATATTGCATTTACGCTAATGGAGGGAAGGAGCCGTTTTAAAATTAGAGCGGCTATAGTTGCTAGGGATTTAATACACCTTAGAGAAGTCTTAAAGGAAGTATTGGAGAAGGGATGTTCAAAATATTGCTTGTTTTCCGATACAAAGGAAGCAAAAAACAAGAAAGATTACCTTTTGGAAGAGTTAGGACAAAAAACTCTTGACGATATCTGCAATAAATTAGTAAAAGAAGACGGATATGATGAAAGGCTTTTTACTCTTGCACAATTATATGTTAAAGGCTATGATCTGAATTTTGCATGTGTATATGCAGATAAACCTGTAAAAAAGGTTTCTTTGCCTGGTTATCCCTTTGCTAAAGAACGGTACTGGGTTGCGGAAGTCGGAAATCAATCACCTGAGACAACTGAAGTCATCCTGCATCCTTTAATCCACAAAAACACTTCTACTCTAGAAGAACAGAAGTATGATACAGTGTTTTCCGGAAAAGAATACTATTTTACGCATCATCTTATAGATGGAAAAAAAGTACTTCCTGGAGTTGCTTACCTTGAAATGGCTAGAGCAGCCGCGGCTATGGCACTTGAGAAAAAAATAAATTCCCTCAAAGGTATATTGTGGGCAAGTCCCATGGTTGCCCGAGATGATGGCGTTTTGGTGCATACTGTACTGTTTCCTATGGATAAGGATATTGAATTTGAAATATACAGCTTTAAGTCTGAACAAAGGGTTATACATACACAGGGAAAAGTAAGAATGACTTCTTCGAACAAATTAATACAGGAATTTAATATAGACGAGATTACCAAAAGATGCAGGGAATTTATAGTTGGTGATGATTACTACTCACGCTTTTCAGGTAATGATTTATTCTTTGGAGAGTCATTTCACTCAATAAAGGAAATCTGTATTGGAGAGAATGAAGCAATATCTGAGCTTATACTTCCTAGTCATTTGAATGAAGAAACGGATAGCTTTATTCTGCATCCTTCAATTATGAATGGTGCGGTTGAAACACTTATTTCTTTAATGGGAGGATATAAAGAAAAATTGTTTATGCCTCTTGCGCTGGAGGAGTTGAACATATGGGAGGAGCCCGGTAAGCTATGTAAGGCATATGTAAGAAGTGTTCCACAGTATGATCTTAAATCAGATATGAGGAAATTTGATATGTATTTACTTAATAACTCAGGAAGAGCTTTGGTAGGTTTTAAGAACTTTTCTGTAAAAGTTGCAGATAAATAGAAAAGCAGTTTTTAGAAGCGATTGGATGAAACATTCACAATCAAGAAGTTAGGGGGAAAATGTATTGCACAGGATACAACTTACTCAAAAAACTGAAAAACTTATAATAAAGATATTGGCTAAACATGCGAAGCTTTCACCGGAAATTATTGATCCGGAAGAATCCCTTGAAAAATATGGCATAGATTCACTGATGATCATAAACCTTAATAGGGAAATGGAAGGAATTTTCGGGGAATTGTCAAGGACGCTTTTTTTTGAATATAGCACAATAAATGCCTTGACCGAGTACTTTGTGCTAAACCATACTGATAAGTTATTGGAAATATTTCGCGAGGATAAGAAGGAAAAGGATATTCAACTTGAGGATACAAAGAAGCGGGTTAAATATGAAGATGAAACACCTTCGTTGCCAACTTGCCAGAGAGCAAGGCGTAGGTTTATCAACAACATAGAAAAACCAAGTAAAAGAATTGTACATTCACATTACAATAGTAATTGTATAGCAATAATAGGAATTAGCGGCAGGTATCCTATGGCAGACAATCTCGATGAGTTTTGGGAAAATCTCAAGAGCGGTCGTGATTGTGTATCCGAGGTGCCTCCTGATAGATGGGATATAAAGAAGTATTACCACCCTGATAAGGAAAAGAAAGATAAGATGTATGCAAAATGGGGTGGCTTTATTAATGACATGGATAAGTTCGATGCCTTATTTTTCAATATATCCCCTAGAGAAGCTCAGAATATGGATCCTCATGAAAGATTATTTTTGGAAACAGCATGGAGTACATTTGAAGATGCTGGATACACAAAAAGTAGTATAGACAACAGAAAGATTGGTGTCTTTACAGGTGTGATGTTTGACCATTACCAGTTGTATGGGAATGAAGTTCATGAGAAGGCGTTAATCCCTACGTCTTCGCATGCATCGGTTGCAAACAGGGTTTCATATTTCTTCAACTTGCATGGACCAAGTATTGCTGTTGATACAATGTGTTCTTCCTCTCTTACTGCAATACACCTTGCATGCGAGAGCCTAAAAAAAGGTGAAAGTGAAATGGCTTTAGCTGGTGGGGTAAGCTTAACCATCCATCCTTTAAAATATAGGATTTTATGCCAACAGAGGTTTGTGTCCAGCGACGGAAGATGCCGTACTTTTGGTGAAGGCGGAGATGGCTATGTTCCAGGTGAAGGTGTAGGAGCAGTACTTTTGAAGCCTCTTGAAAAAGCAATAGAGGATAATGACAGGATTTATGCTGTGATACGCAGCATTACCATCAATCATGGAGGAAAAACCAACGGATATTCTGTACCAAACCCTAATGCTCAGGAAAGCGTCATTAAGGAGGCGATTAAAAGTGCTGAAATTCACCCTGAAACAATAAATTATATAGAAGCACATGGAACAGGTACTATTCTAGGGGACCCCATAGAAATTACAGGACTTGTTAAAGCCTTTGGAGAATGGAATGTAAAAAAAGGCTCTTGTTCAATAGGTTCGGTAAAATCGAATATAGGGCATTTAGAGGCAGCAGCAGGAATTGCAGGACTGACAAAAGTTGTTTTAATGCTTCAAAAAAGGATGCTGGTTCCTTCCATTCATTCAGAAAAATTAAACTCCAATATCAGATTTGATGATTCTCCTTTTTATGTACAACATTCATATGAGGAGTGGAAACGTCCAGTTAGTGATGAAATATCCGGGATGGAGATTCCAAGGAGGGCAGGTTTAAGTGCTTTTGGAGCAGGAGGTACCAACGTTCATGTTATTCTGGAAGAATATAATGCATTAAGGATTAAATCTGAAAAAGAGAATTATCCAGAGATTGTAGTACTGTCTGCTAAGAATCAGGACAGGCTATTGGAATATGCTGAAAGAGTATTGAAGTATTTCGAGGTGATTGCAGAATCCGATTATTCAAAAGGAGATCTTTTTAGAAATGTTATTTATACGCTTCAGGTTGGAAGAGAGGCTTTAGAAGAACGTGTGGCTTTTGAAGCAAGCGATTTTTACGAGGCCATAAGGATACTTACTCAAATAGTTGAAGGTAAAAGCACTATTGACGGGGTGCATAGGGGGAGAGCAGAAAACATCAAAAAAAATCCTGAATTATGGAAGAGGAAGCCGGAATATATCATACAGCTTTTAGAAGAAAGTAAGCTTCATGAAATATCAAAGATCTGGGTTAATGGAGGCAAATTTGACTGGAATCTTTTCTATAGTGAAGAAAAACCGATTATTACAACCTTGCCGGGTTATCCCTTTGCACGAGAAAGATATTGGGTTAGTCTTAAAAATGATAATAATACTGCTTCTGGGGCGGCTTTAAATATATTACATCCATTAGTGGACTCTAATCATTCTACATTTGAGATGGAGTGTTTTAAAAAGAAGCTGAAGGTGGATGAGTTTTTTATTAAGGATCATAAAGTAGCTGGCAAAATGCTTCTTCCCGGAGTTGCTCATCTTGAAATGGCAAGAGAGGCATGCAAAATTGCATTGGAGCGTCCAGTGAGAGTTATTGAAGATATACTATGGTTAAGGCCTATTGAGGTCGAGGATGAAAAAACAGTTGTTATTGAGTTGTTACCTGAGGAGGGGCATATCAAGTTTTTAATATATGATGAATATGACAGAAGTAAATTGTTTTCACAGGGGAGAATACCTATTGCTTCTGTTGACATTAAAGATGAAATTGTATTGGATATTGATTCAATCAGGGAAAGATGTCCCAGAAAAATGGATATGAGCCAGGTATATGATGTTTTTGAAAAAACCGGATTTGAATATGGCGATTCTTTTAGAGTTACGAAAGAGTTGTGGTGCGGTGAATGGGAATCAATAGGTTTACTGGATCTTCCTTATGACCTTAAAGATAAGGGTGGATTTGTACTTCATCCTTCGCTTGCTGACGGGGCATTGAGGTCAGCTCTGGGTATAAAGGAACAGCTTTCTGTAGGAATGGTCTTAAGGGTGCCGTTTTCACTAAAAAGGCTTGAGATATTTTCTGAATTGCCTGCAAAATGTTATTCTTATGCGGTTATAAACCCCGATGACAGAGAAATGTTTGGTGAAAATGTTATGTGCGATATTTTTGTTAGTGGTATGGAAGGACATTGTGTAGCTAAACTTTCCGGCTTTTGTGCAAGACCTTTGTCAGTCGATTTGCCAGTACACCAAAGAATAATAAAAAATGACGGAATACACTATTTTTATCCGACTCTGAAAGGAGAGGCATTGTCTGAGGACTACATTTTTACTGACATTGGGCAAACTAAAAGCATACTGCTTTTTGATGATAGGGACTCAATTAAAAAACATCTGGAAGAGTTCATTTCAGAAAGAGGCATTGATGCTAAGGTTATACAAGTCAGAAATGATAACTGTTACAGGAAATATGATGACTTTGCTTATGGTATAAGACCTTTGGAATACGACGATTATTTATTGCTTTTCAACGAGCTTAAAGCTAATGGGGTTATACCATCTCACATAATTCATATGCTTAGTATGTCAGCCAATTCAGTTTCTTATATCGATGCTGTTACTGAGGTTGAAGTTGACGGAATTGAAAAGGAACTGGAGAATGGATTGTTTTCAATAATTAACTTGTTTAAGGCTGTTACAAAGGTTGATAGTGAATGGAAAATAAGATGTATCTTTTCCTATCCTTCGGGTGAGTTTGAATCATTGCCCCAACATAAAGCGGTGGCAGGTTTTGCAAATTCAACCCAAAATATCAACCACAATTTTGAGATGGTTCTTTTAAAAACTGACGGGGATGAATTAACAGTTATCCCGACAATCGTAGGCATACTTTATGCACCGGATTCTGCAAAGTTACATAATGGAGTTGAAATAGAAGTTTATAAAAACAAATTATACCGAAGGGTATTTGAACCATTGGAGAATAACACCTGTAATGTACAGGCTATTAAACATGAAGGTGTGTATTTGATTACAGGTGGACTTGGGGGGATCGGAACGATATTTTCCAACTATTTTGCAGAAAAGTACAAGGCAAAGCTTATTTTGACAGGACGTTCGGAGCTTACCGAGAATGGGCTTGAAAAGATCAGGTACATTGAAAAGCTTGGTGGCGAAGTAATATACATAAGAGCAGATATTTCAGTATATAAGGATGTATCTAACATAGTAAATGAGGCAATAAATAGGTTTGGAAAAATTGATGGAGTGCTTCACAGTGCAGGAGTAATTGATGGAACTTCTGTGCTGCAAGCTTCAATAAAAGATTTCCAAAAAGTAATGAATGCGAAGCTTAAGGGGACTATGTACCTTGATATGGCAACCTGTGACAAGGAGCTTGACTTCTTTGTGATGTTTTCATCAGTATCATCCATCATGGGAGATTATGGAATGGGTAGCTATGGAGCAGCTAACGCTTTTATGGATGGTTATTCAATTGTGAGAGAAGCACTTAGAAAATGCGGATTGAGAAAAGGTTGTACCGTGTCGATAAACTGGCCTCTTTGGGAGGGGGGAGGGATGACACTCCCCGAATCTGTGAATGAAGTATATTCCTTATATGCAGGTATGCGAGCAATAACTCCGGAAGAAGGAATTCAAGCACTAGAGCATTGTATCGAAGCCAGATTACCCCAGGTATTTGTAGCATGTGGTGATTATAAAAAGATATGCCGTATTCTGAAGATAAAGAAGAATATATATACGCAAAAGGCTCCTGCATCTGAATGCAGTTCATTATTGATGTCAGCAGATGAATCAAATTCTATTGCAAAAGCTAATGTATATGGCGAAGAGGCAAAAAAGGAATTAAATTCAAAGACAGAGGGCTATATCAGGAACATAATTGCCCGGATAATAAACCTGCCTGCTGAAAAAGTAAACCCCAAAACAGAATTTGATGATTATGGAATAGATTCGGTAATGATAATGGAGTTGAATTCAAACTTTGAAAAGGATTTTAGAAATTTACCGAAGACAATTTTCTTTGAGCATAAAACTATTGAAAGTCTTACTGGATATTTTGTAAAAAACCATGAAGAGGAACTTATAGCTCTTTTTGGATTGAAAAGTAAAAAGAGTGATGAACTTATTACAGAAGCTTTGAATACTGAAAATGAGAGAAAGGATTTATCAAAAAGATTTATAATGAGAAAAGGAGTAGAAACTCCTGAAGATTTAAGAAAAGGCATCAATAAGACTTGTGACATTGCCATAATAGGAGTAGGTGGGCGTTATCCGATGGCAAAAGATTTAAACTCTTTTTGGGAGAACCTAAGAAATGGAATTGATTGCATTTCAGAAATTCCCACGGAAAGATGGGATTATAAAAAGTACTATAACCCTGAAAAAGGGAAGGATGCTGTGTACAGTAAATGGGGAGGGTTCATTGATGACGTTGATAAATTTGACCCGTTCTTTTTTAATATGTCACCAAGAGAGTCAGAAATGATTGATCCCCAGGAGAGAATATTTATTGAAACGGTTTGGCATGCGTTTGAAGACGCGGGCTATACAAGGAAAAGCTTAAAGAATAATAAGGTAGGCGTTTTTGTTGGAGCCATGTATGGGCATTATCAGTTATTTGGAGTTGAAGAAACCATTAAAGGAAATACCTTTGCAACTGCTTCCTTCTTTTCTTCAATAGCCAATAGGGTGTCATATATTATGGATTTTAAAGGCCCAAGCCTGGCAATGGACACTGCGTGTTCTTCATCGTTAGAGGCTTTGCGCCTGGCTTGTATGAATATAAGAAATGGTAGTTGCGACATCGCTGTTGCAGGAGGAGTAAACCTTTCACTTCATCCGAGTAAATATATATTCCTTTGTCAGGCGAAGTTCCTTTCTACTGACGGAAGATGCAGAAGCTTTGGAGAAGGTGGAGACGGATATGTGCCGGGGGAAGGTGTAGGCGCCGTTATATTAAAACCGTTAGAAAAAGCAGTAGCTGATGGTGATCGTATATATGCGCTGATTAAAGGAATAGCAACCAACCACGGTGGTAAGACAAACGGTTATTCGGTTCCGAATCCTGCAGCACAGGCTGAATTGATTTCCGATGCCCTTCAAAATGCCGAAATTGACTCTAAGACTATAAGCTATATAGAAGCTCATGGTACAGGAACGATATTGGGAGATCCTATCGAAATTGCCGGACTTGTTAAAGCTTTTGGCGAAAATACGGAAGGCAGGATGCCTTGTTCTATCGGGTCTGTGAAGTCTAATATTGGACATCTTGAGTCAGCAGCAGGAATTGCCGCATTGACAAAGGTTATTCTACAATTCAAGCACAAGAAGTTGGTACCTTCACTTCATTCTCAGAGACTTAATCCCAATATAGATTTTGACAGGTCAGGATTTAAAGTGCAACAGCAGTTGGAGGAGTGGAAGCAACCTGTTTTAATTGAAAACGGTATTGAAAAGGTATATCCCAGAAGGGCTGGGATCAGTGCTTTCGGAGCAGGAGGGACAAATGTTCATGTCGTTCTGGAAGAGTATGATGCTAATGCAAAAAGCACTGTAAAGCCCTTAAGAGAGACGTATCTTTTTGTTTTATCCGCCAGAAGTATTGACAAGCTTAAGGAAATTGCATTTAATCTTTCGGCATATCTCAAAGCTGAAATGGTGTGCATGGAGGATAAACTTGACGAAATAGCATATACGCTTCAGGTAGGAAGAGAAGGTATGGAGCAGAGGCTTGCATTTACTGCATCAAAGATAGACGAAATAATAGTTAAGCTAGATGAATTTATAAATAATGGTCAGGCGTTGGGGACAGTATATGGTAGCGTTGAAAGCATTGATTCTATGATATTTAACCAGGATAGGGAAGATGTTGAATATTTGAATTCCATTATTAGAAATAAAAACTTGGAAAAGCTTGCAAGGTTATGGACTAAAGGTGCTGAATTTGACTGGAAGCTCCTATATGGGGAAAGTATACCCATGAAGATTTCTCTTCCTTGTTATCCTTTTGAAAGGGAAAGGTGCTGGCTGAGGATTCCAAATACAAATGCTGGTAATATTCAATATCAAAGTGCATCTTCCATTGGTGCATTAGTAGATGCTAACATATCAACGCTGATGAAGCAGTTGTACATAAAATCTTTTTCAAAAAATGATGATCTTATAGCAGCTCATTCGGTAGCTGGAAGGAATGTACTTCCAGGAGCTGCATACATTGAAATGGCAAGATCTGCAGGAGAGCTTGCAGGTGGAAGAAAAGTTAAAGTAATAAAAGATGTGTTATGGATTAAACAGTTCAATCCTAAAGAAAGGGATGACCTGTATATTTCCTATTTTCCTGAAGGCAATGATGTACTATTCAATATTTCTGCCAATGACAAGGATGAGAAGGAGGAATTCTGTAAAGGAAAGGTATGCTTTGAGGATGAACATCATGAAAACATATTGGTAGAATCATCTGTTGTTGATATTGATAAGATCAGAGAAAAATGCTCAATAATACTTGAAGGAAATGAGGTAACAGAATTATTTGAAAGTATGGGGTTTGGTTATGGAGAACCCTTTAAGGTCATAGACCGGCTGTATTGTTGCAAAGATAAAGTGCTGGCTTATATGAGAAAGAGCAATAGTACGGGAGACAAGGATTATGTACTTGATCCTTTCATGCTTGATGGAGCACTTAGAGTGATTGCAGGTATTGGAATAGAGGAAAAAGGAAGTTTTCCCGATTTAAGAATTCCGTTTTCATTAGGACGGCTTGATATATACAGGGAAATACCTGATGAATGTTTTGTTTATGCAGAAAGATCAAAAACAAATTCTTCATCCCGTAATATTTCTTTTGATATATGGATTCTGACATTAACGGGAGAAATTATAGTAAAAATGTCACAATTTGAAGTTTTGTCTCCGAGTAATGATGTTATTCCGACAATGCATCAACTCCAGGAAAAGGAAAGTTACTATATTCCTATTTGGGAGAGTAGTAAGCCAGATGGTGAAGATAGCAATGCCATTAACGAAGGGGTTTTGGTTTTATTGGGAAGTGATGACCGTTTTGTTATGGAATTGAAGGGGCTTATGCCTCAAAATATAAAAATTGTACAGGTAAAGACAGGTAGTAAATACAAAAAGGTTGCTTGGAATAAGTTTATTATAGATAGAGAGAACCAGGAGCACTATGCCAGAATTATGGAGGATATTAGTAAGGAAGTATCAGGAACATTATATTTTGTGCATATGTTTTGCTATGATAATGATTTGGAACAACCCGAGGGTAATGGGCAAGAAAAAGTTGATGCTGTTATAAATATAAGGCTTTCATCAGGATTGTATTCAGTTCTTAAGCTGTTTAAGGCAGTTAAGTTGTCAGGATACAATGCTAAAGTAAGATGCTTATTCTCATTCCCGGCAGATGCTTACGGTGTACCCCCTGATTTCTATTCTGTTTCAGGTTTTGCCGCGTCAACTGTTACGGTTAATCCCAAATTTGAATTAAAGTCTTTATGTACAGATATAGGATTATCCGAGACCATTGTTCTGGCAAAGATAATCGCAGATGAACTCAAAGGTAGTAAAAATTTTAATGGAGATGTTGTTAAATATGAAAAGGGGCAAAGACTGAGAAAAAGCTTGCGTGAACTAAATATGAAAAATATTAATGACTCAGCTAGGATTAATCTCAAGGAAAGAGGCGTATATGTTATAACTGGCGGACTGGGTGGACTGGGTTCTGTTTTTGCAAAGTATCTTGCTCAAAAATATAATGCCAGAATGGCTCTTATCGGGCGTTCAACATTGGATGTGGAAAAAGAAAAGCTTTTAGCGCAAATAAATGATATGGGAGCAGAAGCTACTTACATAAGGGCAGATGTAGGAGACCCGAACTCATTAAGAAATGCACTAGACCTGGTTCGTAAAAGGTTTGGCTGTGTTAACGGTGTTATACACAGTGCTGGCATTGCAGAGCAGATACCAGTAGAAAAAGCAGACAGCAATTCCTTTGAAAAGATGCTTAAATCCAAAGTTCACGGGAGCGCTTACCTTGATTTTCTTACAAGAGAAGAACCGTTGGATTTCTTTATTATGTTTTCTTCTGTATCTTCTGTAATGGGTGATTTCGGGGCTACTGCATATGCTGCTGCAAATGCTTATATGGATGCATTTGCGACATTAAGAGATACAATGTATGAAAAGGGAGAAAGGAATGGTAGGTGTATTTCTATAGGTTGGCCACTTTGGAAAGGAGGCGGGATTCAACTTGATAAAGAAGCTGAAAGGATTTACTTCGGCTATACAGGTATGGAATCTATTGACGATGAAGAAGGAACGGCAGCATTTGAACGTATAATTTCAGTGGGCTTGCCTCATGTAATATATTTAAAAGGCAATCCTTCAAAGCTGGGTAAGGCTTTAAAGATACCGGAAGACTTGAAAGGTATGAAGGCATCTTCAAAAAATGTGGCTTTCTTCGAAGGTGAAATCCAACTTAAGGTTGATGGAAAAGAAAATGGATTTTACGAAAAGCTTGAAATGTATTTGAAGAAAATTTTATCTGAAACGATTAATATTGCTCCTGAGAAAATAAATACAAAAATATCCTTCGACAGGTATGGCATTGATTCCGTTATGATAATTGAGTTCAATCAAAGACTTGAGAAAGATTTTAATAATCTTCCTAAGACCTTGCTTTTTGAGTATACAAGTATTGACAGTCTGATTGGCTATTTTATGAAAAATCGGATTTCTGATCTTAGAAGTATGTTCAGTAACTCAAATGTAGCTAAGGCTGAGAATAGTTATGATACTCCACCGGATAAGGAGAATGTTATTAGCTTAAAAGCAGATATGCAGTTGCAAAAATATAAAAATCGGTTTATGAGTAATTACAATCAATATGAAGATATAAAGAATACGGAAAACCACGAAAAAGCAAATATCTGCAAAGATATTGCAATAGTAGGATTAAATGGACGTTATCCTATGTCGAAGACGTTAGAGGAATTTTGGGAAAATCTTAAGAATGGAAGGAATTGTATTTCAGAAATTCCGCGTGACAGATGGGACTATACTCTTCATTACAAAGTAGAAAGGGGATGCAGTGGTAAGACTTACAGTAAATGGGGAGGATTTATAGAGGATGTAGATAAATTCGATCCTATGTTCTTTAACATTACACCCCTTGAAGCTGAAGCTATAGATCCTCAGGAAAGGCTATTCCTTCAGACATCGTGGTCTGTTTTGGAGGATGCAGGATACACAAGGAAGAAGTTGGAGGCAGCAGATTTTAATGTAGGTGTTTTTGTTGGTGTTATGAATTGCAATTATGAATGGTTAGGAGCAATTGCTTCAGCCAGAGGGGAAGAAACAAATGCACACAGCTCGTATTGGTCGATTGCAAACAGGGTATCCTACTGCCTGAATTTAAAAGGACCAAGCATGGCTGTTGATACGGCATGTTCATCATCGTTAACAGCCATTCACCTGGCATGTGAGAGCATGAAGAGAGGCGAGTGTAAAATGGCGATAGCGGGTGGTGTAAACCTTATACTTCACCCAATGCACTATATACGGTACTCGATGATGAATATGATTACAGGGGACAGTAGGTGTAAATCTTTTGGAGCAGGAGCCGATGGATTTGTTGACGGTGAAGGGGTAGGTGCCCTTCTGCTAAAGCCTTTGTGTGATGCTCAAAGAGACGGTGACAGAATATATGCAGTTATTAAGGGAACACACATAAATGCTGGAGGTAGAACAAACGGTTATACGGTACCTAGTCCTGCTGCACAGGCTACAGTTATTTCGGAGGCAATAAAGAAATCCGGGGTAACACCTCGAAGCATAAGTTATATTGAAGCACACGGAACAGGTACTGGACTAGGAGACCCTATTGAAATTTCCGGTCTTGACAAGGCTTTTTCATCCGTTTATGACGGAAGTAAATTCTGTGCGATAGGTTCGGTAAAAAGCAATATTGGACACCTGGAGTCGGCAGCAGGGGTTGCTGGGATTACAAAGGTTATTCTCCAAATGATGCATAAAAAACTGGTTCCTTCACTTCATTCGGAACGTTTGAATCCAAATATCAGTCTTGATGGGACACCCTTTTATATACAACATAAACTGGAAAAATGGAAAAAACCTATTGCAGTTGAAAACGGAGAAAAGAGAACTTTCCCAAGAAGGTCTGGTTTAAGCTCCTTTGGAGCTGGAGGTGCAAATGCCCATATTATATTGGAGGAATATGAATACAGGCAGGATGAAGAAACATCAATGGCAGGTAAACCATGTGTTTTTGTCTTGTCAGCTAAAAACACTTCAAGATTGGAGGAGTATGCCGCTAAAATAGCTCAATACCTTGAAGGTTATACAGGACGATTCTCCGGAAAAACCGATCCGGAAAACCGAAATGAATGTTTTGAAAACTTTTTAATTAAATTAAAAGGCAGAGTAGCAGTAATGTTAGGAGTTGAAAGCAAGGAAATCAATCTGGATGATGTTATTAGAGAATACGGAATTGACCCTGTCAAGCTTAATTTTTTTTCAACAGAGGTACTTAATGAGTATGGTGTTGTAACGCCTGATGCAGTAATCAAAGATTACATGACTTTCTGGCAGGCTTTCAGGGAATTATTCAACTTTATCAGTCCTGACATGAAGTGGGAAACAAATGATGAAAGCAATACGGAACCTGCTATTTGCGCCGATATTCAAAGGATTACATATACATTACAGATGGGACGTGAACATATGAAAGAGCGTCTCGCGTTTCTGGCAGAAGATTCCGTACAGGCGATAAAATGTCTTAAAGCATATTTGAAACAAGATGTATCAGAAACCGAAATGATATTTACCGGAACTGTCGCTAATAATGATGAAACGGACAAAAACTATGACAGTATTTTGATAAAGGAATTAATTGATGCAGGAGATTACACTGCTTTAGCAAAAAAATGGGTATCCGGAGATGAGATAAACTGGTCACTACTCTACAGTGAAAGAGAGTTAAGAATTGTTTCGCTTCCAACGTATCCTTTCGAGAGGGAACGTTACTGGATACCGGAATCAGAGTATAAAGGAGTATCCGGCAAGCAATACTTCGGACAGAGTAATGAAGAGGATTCCCTTGTTGAAATCCTTGAAAAGCTTGAAAAAGGTGAGATTGATATAGAAGAGGCTGATGAAATGACAGAGGTGATATTAAGTGAATGATTTTCGATTTAAGAAAATGAGAATCCTTGAGGATATAAAAAATGGATTACTATCTTCTGTGGAAGGCTCAAGGCTGATTAGGCAACAATATGAAGGTAATGCAGCTGAGTATGAAGAATATGCTGAAGTTATGAGTTTTGCACCGGTTTGGAAGAAGGAGCAGATAATTGAACAAATAGCTCAGGACGTTCATTACAAGAGAATACTTGTTTTCGATGTTTGCGGCAATACCTCCGGACAGATCTTAAAGGAGCAATCTGAACTTGGGAGAACTCATGGTGTAGTAACTATAGTAAAGCGCGGAGATTGTTTTGTCAGCCACAAAGATAATTGTTTTGAGATAAATCCCGGAGAAGAAGGGGATTACTCAAAGCTTTTTAAACACCTGATTACGATTAATATGGTTCCAGAGCTGATTCTTTACCTTTGGCCGCTGACAATGTATGAGGAAAATGAGAAGTCAGACGAAAACGTTGGAATAAAAGACTTTTTTCCCTTGTTTCACATAACAAGGCAGTGTATAAATGCTTCACAAGGTAGGAAAGTGAAACTTGTGTATGCTTATCCTATATGCAGTGGGATTGTAGCAGCATATCATACTGCTGCTGGAGGTTTTATTAAGTCTGTCTTCCGTGAAAATCCTGCCTTTCGATATAAGACAATCGGATTTGAGAATTTTGAAATAGAGAATGACCAATTGAGCAGAGAAATAGTTAAAACGCTTATAAATGAAGCTTATTCGGAAAATGGCGTGTTTGAGACCAGATATAATGGAGAATCGCGATATATCCGGGCTTTTGAATATTATGCTCTGCCTGAAAATACAGAGGGTATACCTATAAAGGAAAATGGTGTCTATTTAATTACGGGTGGAATGGGTGGACTAGGACTTCTTTTTGCTAGATATATCGCAAAGAGAGGAAACGTAAAAATTGCATTAATGGGAAGAACCGGTCTTGATGACGAAAAGAAGGAGAGATTGAAATCCTTAAGGGACGATGGGTATATTGTTGATTACTTTAAAGGGGATGTCGGCCGTACCAGTGATGTAAAAAAGCTTCTCAAGGCTGTGCGCTCCAAATTTGGTGAGATTAACGGTATATTTCACTGCGCAGGAGTTCAAAGGGATTCTCTTATAATAAATAAAAATCTCGAAGATATACCCGACGTATTACTACCTAAAATATCAGGTACGCAAATACTAGACCAGGAGACTTGTGAAGATGCATTAGATTTCTTTGTTATGTTTTCATCTGTAGCATCAGTTACAGGGAATCTAGGGCAATGCGATTATGCATATGGCAATGCGTTTATGGACGGCTATGCTCAACTAAGGGAAAAATTAAAAAAGCAGGGTTTGCGCAATGGAAAAACCCTTTGTGTCAATTGGCCGTTATGGGAAGAAGGTGGAATGAGAATTGAGGAAGAAAGGAATCATGTTTTGGCCTCAATGGGGATTAAAAAACTGCCTGCAGAGGCAGGATTTAAAGTTATAGAGCAGCTTTTTGTGACAGATATTCCTCAGATTTTCATAGCTTACGGAGATAAAAGCAAGTTGGTTGATCTTATCAAGGGAGCTGAGTATGCACAAAACCCTGTAAAGCGCACCTTGACTAATGCCGGAGAGGTTGAAGTTTATCAAAGAGCTGAGGCTGTTTTAAAGGATATTTTAAGCAAGATAATAAAAATGCCTGTAGACAAAATTGATATGGAAATGAGTTTTGAAGAATATGGACTCGATTCGGTTATGGTAACACGTTTTAACAGTATGGTGGAAAAAAAGTTCGGAACATTGTCGAAGACAATTTTATATGAATATAATACCTTACGAGGGCTGGCGGGATATCTTGCTGAAAATTATTCTGACGTGTTATGCCCTAAGAAAAAAGAAAAAAGACAGAGTACTCTGAAACTAAATACTCATAATAGTTTAAAAGATAAGGTAAAGGCTTCATTGGATGGCGTTTCAAATTTATCAGCAAACGAAGATTTGGAAATTGCAGAAAATCACAAGAAATATGATGATGATATTGCTATTATTGGCTTAAGTGGTAGATATCCCGATGCACCTGACGTAGATACTTTTTGGAAAAACCTTAAAATGGGAAAAGATTGTGTAACAGAGATTCCTTCATCGAGATGGAACAATGATGAATACTATAATCCTGACCCACAAAATGCGAAGCACGGCAAGATTTACAGTAAATGGGGAGGATTCATTGATGATATGGATAAGTTTGATGCTTTGTTTTTCAATATTTCCCCCCGAGAAGCTGAACTTATGGATCCCCAGGAAAGGTTGTTCCTTCAGGTGGCATGGGCAGCAATGGATGACGCTGGGTATGTAAGAAACCGGAACAAAGAATATGTACGAAATGATAAAAAGGCTAAAGTAGGGGTGTTTGTCGGTGTTACCACCAATACATATCTCTTATGGGGGCCTGAAGAATGGAATAAAGGTAACATGGTTATTCCGAATTCTTTAGGGTGGTCAATAGCTAACAGGGTTTCCTATTTGTTCAATTTTTACGGTCCGAGTATGCCTGTTGATACGGGGTGCTCATCCTCCCTTACAGCAATTCACCTTGCTTGCGAAAGCATTAGGCATGGAGAATGCAGGATGGCAATTGCCGGTGGTGTAAATTTATATCTTCACCCAAGCAAATATATATCCATGTGTCAGTTGGGAATGCTGTCTCCTACCGGACGATGCCATGCTTTTGGTGCAGATGGCGACGGTTTTGTTCCCGGAGAGGGTGTGGGTGCAGTTATCCTTAAACCTTTAAAAGATGCTGTTGCAGATGGTGACCACATTTATGCTGTTATTAAGGGAAGTGCGGTAAATCATGGCGGAAAGACAAGCGGATATACTGTTCCTAGTCCTAATGCACAGGCTAGTCTTATACTTGATGCATTGAAGAATTCGAGAATACATCCCGAAACCATAAGCTATATCGAAGCTCATGGTACGGGAACAGCATTAGGAGATCCTATTGAAATTAAAGGGCTTAAAAATGCCTTTGAAAAATATACAAAAAAACGGCAGTATTGTGCCATAGGCTCAGTAAAGTCCAATATCGGACATCTTGAAGGGGCAGCAGGAATAGCCGCGCTTACAAAAGTTGTTTTGCAAATGAAATATAAGAAGCAAGTTCCTTCTCTGCATTGCAGGGAGTTGAACCCAAATATTGATTTTGCTGAAACACCATTTTTTGTGCGAAGGGATTATTGTGATTGGGAACACCCTGCAAAAAAACAGTCCGGAATAGATGAAAACCATCCAAGAAGGGCTGCCATAAGTTCCTTCGGAGCAGGAGGTGCAAATGCTCATATCATATTGGAAGAATATAATCATAAAGTAACTGCTCAAAGGAAAGAAAACAGTACATGGGTATTTCTGTTATCTGCAAAGGACAGTGTAAGGTTGAAGGAATATGCAACACGGCTTGCAGATTTTATTGAGAATATTATATCAACTCATGAGAAAGGTGAATATGGACATGAGTATAATGAAGAATATTATTATGCTGGAAATGTTGCATATACTCTTACAGTTGGTAGAGAAGCGATGGATGAAAGACTGGTAGTTATGGCATGTTCTCTGCATGAATTTCTTACTGGTTTGAGAGAGTATATATTAGGTACAAAGCAAGGAAACAACTGGGTTTGTGGCAATGCAAGGAAGTCTTCAGCAGAGTTTTCTTTATTACACCATGATGATGACTTCAATGAACTTATTGAAAAGTGGTTTGAAAAGGGTAGCTTGCTTAAGCTTGCTGAAACCTGGTGCATTGGAAAAGAACCGGGGTTTGAAAGGTTATATAAGAAAGGGCAATTTTGCAGAGTACCTTTGCCTTCTTATCCTTTTGCGATGGAGAGATACTGGATACCGTTGAAAGAACTATCTAATACAGAAAAAGCAGTGCAAACAGTGAAAAATAAAGAGAATTCATACAGCAGTGACCAGGCTTCATTTGGTTTTTATAAGAGCAGATGGCATAGGGTGGATGATATGAACTCAAGCGGTGTAGATCTACCTAAAGGTGTAATATTTGTATTTGATGCTTCAGAAAAGATATTCAGACTGCTTAATAAAAAGATATCGGATACAGCAGCAAAAAATACCAGAGCTGTATTGGTGAAACCCGGCGAAAGATTTGAAAAAATTGAGGATGGATCATATACAATTTGTCCCTATACTTGGGATGATTATGCTAACCTTCTCGAAGAAGAAAGTTTTGAGACACAGGAGGACGTCTATGTACTTTATTTGTGGCCCGGAAGTCATATAACAGAGGACTTTGATTTCTTAGGAGGGGATATACCTGACAAGGCCACTCCGCTATTTTCTCTTATTAAATCATTTTACCAAAAGAAAATGAAAGGGAAAATTACTTTTATTCATGCCTATATACAGGAAAAGGAAGAGAATCGACCTTTATCTGATGCTGTTGCAGGTTTAATAAAAAGTATATTGATTGAGAACGCAAAGCATGTGCTGAAAAATTTATGTGTTGTTATTGATGAAAAAAGTAATATGTCTGAAGACAGATTTCTGGAATTATGTCTTGGAGAACTGTGCGCATGTGACAATGCTCTAGAAGTTAGAATTGATAGTACCGGACGTATGATTAGGATTATGGAGGAAGATGTACTACCAGTATCAAAAGAAGGTATTGAGTTGAAGAAAAATGGTGTCTATATTATTACCGGAGGTACTGGAGGACTTGGAAGGATATTCGCAGAGTATTTGGCAATTTGTAGCGGGATAAAAATTATCTTGTCAGGACGTTCTCCCCTTAATGAAATTATAGAAAAAAAGCTTTCAGATTTACGGGATAAGGGAGCAGAAGCTTTGTACATACAGGCTGATGTGTGCAAAGAAGACCAGATAAGGAGCATGGTTTCAAAGATAAAGGATCGTTATGGAAAAATAGACGGTGTCATACATTCGGCTGGAATAAACAAGGACGCATTTCTGATAAAGAAGACCCATGATGAACTTAAAGAAGTACTTGCTCCAAAAATAAAAGGAACAGTAAACATTGATAGAGCTTTAGCAGGGGAGGATCTGGATTTCTTTATTATGTTTTCTTCTGTTTCTGCTGTTTTGGGAAATGTAGGACAGTGTGATTATTCTTATGCTAATGCATTTATGGATTCATATGCAGTCAAAAGGGAAAAGAAGCGTAAGGAAAATCAGCGAAAAGGCAGGACTCTTTCGATTAACTGGCCGTTATGGCAAGACGGAGGAATGACGGTTTCTAAGAATGAAAAAGATGTAATGTATGAAAAAGTTGGAATCTTGCCTATGCCTGTTAATCAAGGCTTAGAAGCCTGGGAATACTGTTTGTCTGATAAAGACAGTAATATTTCAGTGTTTTATGGTTGTCAGAAAAAAATCCGGCAGGCGCTGAATAAATTGACAAAACGCGAGTATAATGCAAATAAAGAAACAATTGTAAGAACAACCCCGGAAATAGTAAATGAAAAATCGTGGGAGTTTTTAGCTGAAACCTTTGAAGAGATATTAAAGCTTCCTAAAGATAAGATGGCACCGGATACCAGATTTGAGGAATACGGAATTGATTCAATAACTGTAGAACAATTTAATGCAAAAATGGAAAGGGTTTTTGGTGAATTATCCAAAACCTTGATATATGAATATCAGACTATGGAAGAACTGACTGAATATATTGCTCAAACTTACAGCGAAAAAATTTCGGAAATGTACTTGATGAATTCCGATGAAGCTAAAGAACAGAATATGGAAGACTATGGAGATGAACCTCTGCTTCAGGATAAAAATTATTCAGAAGTGAGAGAGCCCGTAACAAAATCCATTACAGTTGACAAAACTGAAACAGAACAGGATGATATAGCAGTTATAGGTATTTCAGGGCGCTATCCTGGAGCTGAAAACATTGATGAGTTTTGGGAAGTATTAAACAGTGGAACTGATATGGTTTCGGAAGTTCCACAGGAGAGATGGGACTGGAGAAGATACTATCATCCTGACGCGGATATGGCAAAGGAAGGGAAAATCTATTGCAAATGGGGAGGATTCATTAAGGATGCAGACAAATTTGATTCTCTATTTTTCAATATTTCTCCAAAAGAAGCAAAGATAATTGATCCGCAGGAAAGACTATTTTTAGAAATTGCTTGGGAGGCTATGGAAGATGCAGGCTATACCAGGAAATTACTAAAGGAATCTACCGGTGGTAGCAGAGCCGCTAATGTAGGAGTGTTTGTAGGTGTGACTACAAATACTTATCAGCTATATGGTCCGGAAGAATGGATGAAAGGCAATATGGTCATGCCTAATTCATTGGAGTGGTCTATAGCTAATAGGATATCGTATATATTCAATTTTAAAGGACCGAGTATGCCTGTGGATACAGCCTGTTCGTCATCTCTTACGGCAATACATCTTGCTTGTGAAAGTCTTAGAAAGGGAGAGTGCGATTTGGCACTGACGGGAGGTGTGAATCTATATCTGCATCCGGCTAAATACCTTTATCTATGCCAGTTGAGAATGCTTTCACCTACTGGAAGATGTCATTCTTTTGGATCTGAAAGTGACGGATTTGTGCCGGGAGAGGGAGTAGGGGCTGTACTTCTGAAACCTCTGAAAGCGGCCTTGCGTGATAAAGACCATATCCATTGTGTGATAAAAGGAAGTGCGATTAACCATGGAGGAAACACAAGCGGATATACGGTTCCGAATCCTGTTGCACAGACAGAAGTAATCTTAGATGTTTACAAACGATTTGGAGTTGATCCTAGGAGAATTAGTTATATTGAGGCTCATGGTACAGGAACTGCATTGGGAGATCCCATTGAAATAAATGGTCTTACAAAGGCTTTTTATGAATTTACAGATAAGAAACAGTTTTGTTCCATAGGCTCTGTAAAATCAAATATTGGACATCTTGAAGCTACTGCAGGAATTGCTGGGCTTACAAAAATTCTGCTTCAGATGAAGCATAAAAAGCTGGTACCTTCTCTGACACATTCTGAGGGACTAAACCCGAATATAAATTTTGAAAGCACTCCTTTTATTGTACAGCAAAAACTGGAAGATTGGACAGCAGAAAAACATGGTACAGGCATAGATTTTAAAAGGATTGCTGCGCTCAGTTCCTTCGGTGCAGGAGGTGCGAATGCTCATGTTGTGTTTGAAGAATATATAAAAGAATATACGGATTTTGTACCTGATGAAAACGAGGAATATATTTTTGTATTATCGGCAAAAAATGAGGTGCGACTTTTAGAGTATGCCAGTCGGTATTATGATTTTCTACGCAATAACCAAGGCTATTTGATAAGAGATATTTGTTACACAATGCAGATAGGCCGTGAGCCTATGGAAGAGCGTTTGGCAATTATTGCGGGTAGCACAGGAGAACTTGCAGAAAGACTTAAATTTTATTTGGATAACAACAAGAATACAAGTTATATTATAAGAGGGCGTGTAGAAGCTAATATTCAGGCTATAAGCGGGGAAGAAAGAAGTCTTGAAAATATTGCAAAAGCTTGGGTTTGTGGTAGTGACTACAAATTTAAAACACTTTATTCCGGAAGTTTGCCACAAAAGTTATCACTACCTAGATATCCTTTTGAAAGAGAAAAATGCTGGATATATGTATCTGATAAAAAACTTGGGTTCACATCAAATCAAGCACAAGGATTACACCCAATGCTGGATACAAATGAATCTACCTTCGAGCAGCAGAGTTATTCGAAAATATTAAGCGAAGATGATTTCTTTATAAGAGATCATGTCGTTGAGAATATGATGGTTTTACCTGGTGTTGCATATATTGAAATGGCTGCGGCAGCATACGGATTTGCAAGTGGAGGCTATAAGGTAAGACGGATTTACAATGTTTTCTGGTTCAAACCGCTAGCACTGGCAGGTGTATCGGAAAAAGTGTTTGTGAGTCTTTATCCGCAAGACAGGGGAGCAGAATTTGAAGTATATACATTTGAAAATGGTAATGAGAAAAATATACATTCAGGTGGTTTGATTGAACATACAGATGGTAAAATAGTCAGACAGCTTCAAATGCTAAGCCCGGGGGAAATTAAAAAAAGGTGCAAAGGTTATGTAAAGGGGGCTAGTTGTTATAGCAACTTTGACAAAGCAGGACTTCATTATAAGGAGACATTTAATGTTATTGATGAGGTTTGGATAGGTAAAGGTGAAGCTCTTTCTTCTATTATTCTTCCTGCTGTTTTAGAGAAGGAATGTGAGAATTATATATTGCATCCTTCCATTATTGACGGAGCATTACAGACTGTAATTGTACTAATGGCAGGAGACGGATTTAACACCGACAATACATATTTACCTTACTCGATAGGTGAGATAGAGATAGAAAAGTCTGTACATTTCAATTGTTATGCATATGCAGTACCTGTCAAAAAGAGCATAAAGAGTACTAACCAAGCATGCTTCGATATAAACATTATGGACAATGAGGGTAATATCCTGGTGAGAATCAAGGATTATACTGTAAGAGCTACAGCAAAGCAAATGGAAAAGGAAGCATCAGATCCTAAATATATTCTTGAGATGCTTGAACGGGGAGAAATAGGACTTGCAGAAGCTGAAGAAATTTTGAAAAAATGGGGAATATGAAAGGGGTTAACTTAGATGGACGGCAGTTTGGATACTAAAAAAATATTAAAAGCAATAAAGAATGGAGAACTGACTGCAGAGGAAGGACTTAGGCTGATTGATACGAAAAAGGCCGACAATATCTCTCAAAATGTTGAAATTGCTGTTGAAAAAGGTCAAAATATATCTAAAACAGATATTGGCTATATAGATACAAAGGTATTAAAGATAAAAACTGTAGAATATTTAAAGGGAGTACTTTCAAAAGACCTCGATATACCTGCTCATAAAATAGATGAGAAGGATGCGCTTGAGAAATATGGTATAGATTCCGTGATGGTGGTAGGGCTTACCAGAGAACTGGAAAAGAATTTTGGAGAGCTCTCCAAAACGCTGTTTTTTGAATACCAGACTATCAATGACCTTGCAGATTACTTTGCAGAAAATCATTCTGAAAAACTTATCAAACTATTGAACCTGAGTATAAGCACAGATACTAATGAAAGTATACCATATCAAAGTCCTGCCACATCATTGAAGACAAGGCCTCAGCCTAAAGCTGTTGATTTCAGAAAACGGAGAATGATGAATCGGGACGATATTGCCATAATAGGTGTTAGCGGAAGATATCCAATGTCATCAGATCTTGATGAGTTTTGGGAAAATCTTAAGTCAGGCAGGGACTGTATTATAGAAATTCCTGAAAGTAGATGGGATAGCGAGGAGTATTATGATCCTGAGAGAGGGAAAAAAGGCAAAACGGTAAGCAAATGGGGGGCATTTATTGAAGATGTAGATAAGTTTGACCCTTTATTTTTCAATATATCTCCTAGAGAAGCCGAATATATAGATCCGCAGGAAAGGTTGTTTCTACAGACGGTATGGCATTCTATTGAAGATGCAGGCTATACAAGGAACAGATTATCTGGTAGTAGAGTAGGTGTATTTGTCGGAATAATGTACGGACATTACCAATTGTTTGGTGCTGAGGAATCCCAAAAAGGAAATGTGATGGCTTTGAACTCATCTTATGCATCTATAGCAAACAGGGTTTCATACTATTTTAATTTCCAAGGACCAAGCATAGGTCTTGATACTATGTGTTCCTCATCGCTTACTGCAATTCATCTTGCTTGTGAAAGCTTAAACAGGGAAGAGTGCCGGGTGGCAGTAGCGGGTGGAGTTAATACTACAATTCATCCCAATAAATATATCCTTCTTGGGCAGGCAAACTTTGCCTCTAGCGATGGTAGATGCAGAAGTTTCGGAGAAGGAGGAGATGGTTATGTACCAGGTGAGGGTGTCGGTGCAGTTGTTCTGAAGAGGCTTGGTGATGCTATTGAAGACAGGGACAGAATTTATGCTACTATTAAAAGCAGTGCGGTAAACCATGGAGGAAAGACTAACGGATATACTGTACCCAATCCAAATGCCCAAGCAGATATTATTTCAGAAGCAATAAGGAAATCAGGTATTAACCCGAGAAGTATAAGTTATATTGAGGCTCATGGGACAGGGACATCTCTTGGAGACCCTATAGAGATTACCGGACTAAAAAAGGCCTTTTCGGAATACACAAATGAAAAACAGTTTTGTGCCATAGGTTCTGTTAAATCCAATATAGGCCATCTTGAGTCAGCGGCAGGCATTGCCGGTTTAACTAAGATTCTGCTGCAGTTTAAGCACAGCAAGCTTGTACCATCCATACACTCGGAAATAATTAATCCTAATATCAATTTCAAGGATACGCCTTTTGCTGTACAAAGGGAGCTCGAAGAATGGAATCAACCAGAAATTACAGAAAACGGTGTTATCGTGAAATATCCCAGACGTGCAGGTATCAGCTCCTTTGGGGCAGGAGGTTCAAATGCCCATATCATACTGGAGGAATACATTCAGGACAGGGATGATGATAATGTAATGGGACCATTTGTTGTTCCAATTTCAGCAAAAAACAAAGAAAGGCTGAAGGATTATGCAAACGCGCTTATTAAGTTTATAGAGAGAAATGAAAACATGATGCTTAAGGACATAGCCTATACTTTTCAGACAGGAAGAGAGGCTATGGATGAAAGAATAGCTATTGTAGCAAGTGACACTGGAGAGCTGAAGATAGCTCTGAAGGAGTTTGTTAAGGGGGATATAGTTTCAACAAACGTTTTAAAACTCGGAGAGTCTTCTGTAAACCTGAGGTCTGATTTGATTGCAGAAGGAGAAGAGGGAGAAGAGTTTATAAGGAATATTATAAAGAACAGGAAAATCAAAAAGATTGCAAGACTTTGGGAAATGGGTGTGGATATTGATTGGAGAATGCTTTATGATGTCCCTCCTATGACTGTGACTTTGCCCTTTTATCCTTTTGCAAAAGAGCGGTACTGGGTACCTGTATCTGATCAGACTAAAAATTTTAACGGTTTTGGGACTGTTGATGTCCTTGGTGTAATGATTGATTCTAATGAGTCAACGCTTGAGGAGCAATGCTATAAGAAATTATTGACCGGTAGAGAGTTTTTCCTTAAAGACCATATTGTAATGGGTCAGGCCACTATGCCTGGTGCAGCATTTATCGAGATGGCAAGGACAGCAGGAAGTCTGGCATTGAAAGGTGCTAGAATTGGAAAAATAAAGGACGTAGTATTTAACAAAATTCTTGCAGTTTCAGAGGTTCCTGTTGAAACTTATGTGCGTTTTCTGCCGAAGAACGGCTATGTCGAGTTTTTGGTCACCGGATCTGCAAAAAAAGAGGATGCAGTTATTTATTGTTCAGGTAGAATTGAATATGCTTTCCAGCAGATTATGGCACCTGTAATTGAAGTTGATGATATTTTAAGTCGGAAAGAAAGCATGAAAGTCATTGACAGGGATGAGTTTTATGGGCATATGCAGCAAGTGGGTTTTGATTACAAAAAGTCTTTTAAGACAGTGAAAACAATAAGCTATAGCGACACAGAAGTTCTCGTCCGTTTAGAGACCTTTTTTGATGAAACAGTTAAAGAGGGCACGATGGAGCTCCATCCTTCTGTTCTTGACGGGGCTTTTCAGGCAGTTGTTCCATTATTGCTTGAAAAGATCAAAACTGAACAGAAGATTTACTTCCCGTATTCTGTAGGAGAAATTTCCATATATTCTGCACTTGAGAAAAAGTGTCTTGTATATGCAACTTTTGAACCTTCAGTACCGACAAAAAACAAAGACAGTTTTTCTTTTAATGTAAAAATAATGGATGATGCAGGAAAATTGCTGGTTGAGATAAAGAATTATACTGTCAAAAAATCAATGATGAATGTAAACGAAGATAAAAGCTATAAAGGACAAACAGATACGGTCATTTGTTCTGTAAAATGGGAGAAAAGACCTACTGAACGGTTAAAAATGGTTTTACCCGGGGATGTTCTTGTTTTTGATGTTAAAGGTAATATAAAAAATACTCTTTTGGAAAAGACATCTGGACTTATTGCATCAGTGACTCCAGGAACCGATTTTAAGGAAATAGGGGAACTTGAATATGAGATTTGTCCGCAAAAAGAGGAAAACTACCTCAAGTTGCTTTCCACTCTTACAGAAAAGGGATTTGTGCTTTCCAACATTTTTTACCTTTGGCTTCCTCTCAAAGAAGAAAAGAAAGACGAGGGACAAATTTCAGACCATAGTGCTAAAGCTGTTTTTCTGCTTTCTAAGGCGCTTATGAAGACGAAAAGAAAAAAAGGTTTAAATCTTGTTTTAGGGTGTTTTGCAAAGGATGGAACTGTATTGCCCCAGTATGCTGCTGTGAGCGGAATTGCGAAAACACTAACCCTTGAAGACCCAGCTGTAAAATGCAGGACTATTTTATTTGGTAAAGATTTGAGTTGGTCACATATACCCGAGGTTTTGCTGCAAGAAATTATATCAGGAACGGATAAAGAAACTGATATAAAATATGAAAATGGTGAAAGGTATGTAAAAAAAGCAGTTGAAATTACTCATGACGATGATATAAGCAATAAAGGTTTATTAAAAGAAGGAAGTGTTTGTCTTATAGCCGGAGGAATGGGAGGGCTGGGTATAATTTTTGCCAAGCATTTGGCGAAAGATGTAAAAGCAAAGTTGATATTGTGCGGACGTTCAACATTATCAGATACAGGTCAAAAACAGCTTAAAGAGTTAGAGAATCTTGGCACTGAGGTTATATATATAAAAGCTGATATATCCAGAAGAGAGGATGCTTTTTTACTGGTTGATAAAGCGAAAGAACGTTTTAGTACTATTGATTGCATAATCCAAAGTGCAGGGGTGCTTAAAGATTCATTGATTATCAACAAATCTATTGAAGAATTCGAAGCTGTGACTTCACCGAAAGTAGAGGGAACACTTTTTCTGAACGAAGCTTTAGAGAACTTTGGAATTAATCCGGAGTATTTTATATTATTTTCTTCAATAACCGCGCTTGCAGGAAACGTAGGTCAGGTAGATTATGCATATGCAAACAGTTTCATTGACTATTTTGCAGAATGGAGAAGCAAATCAAGTTATGCAGGGAAAACAGTTTCTATAAACTGGCCCCTTTGGAACGAGGGAGGAATGTCTCCGGATGCGCAAAGCATTCAATGGATGAAAGAAAATCTTGGTATGTGGCCTCTTTCTAAGGAGAGCGGAATTGCGACCTTCCAAAGGGCTTTAAATATAAATTCAGATTACTCTCAACTGGTTGTGCTAGAAGGAGATGGCAGTAAAATGAGGCACTATATTGGTGCTGAATTTGAAGAGGAAGAGAAAATAGAGAAAAAACAGGAAGTAAATGTTTCGGAAAATGACAAGGATGTTCGGGAAGAGAAGCTTAAACAAGAGACAATTAAATTCCTCAAGACTGTTCTGTCCAAAGAAATGAGGATATCATCCGATAGGCTAGAGGAAAAAGAACCGCTTGAGAAATATGGTATTGACTCTATAATGATTGTAGGTTTGATACGTGAGCTTGAGAGTGAGTTCGGACAACTACCAAAGACTTTGTTTTTTGAGTATCAGAATATCTCTCAGCTTTCGGACTACTTTATAGAAAAACATAGGAAGAAATTAATAAAAAAAATAGGATATATAGAAGATAAAAAAGAAGAAAAGATTGAGCTGAAAGTTGAAGGGGCTGTGTATTATCCCGAAAAGAATATAGAAAAACGGTTTTTGTTCCAGCAAGGAAAGGCATTCGAAGATAAGGATAAGAATTTGGATATTGCAATTATTGGGTTAAGTGGGAGATACCCTATGGCAGATAGCATTGAAGAATTCTGGGCAAATCTTGAGCTCGGAAAGGATTGCATATCGAAAATTCCTTCCGACAGATGGGATGCTGAAGAATATTTTGATAAGGAAAGAGGAAAACGTGGTAAAAGCTACAGCAAATGGGGTGGTTTTATAAACAATATGGACAAGTTTGACCCCCTGTTTTTCAACATCTCTCCTGTAGAAGCACATATTACAGACCCACAGGAAAGGCTTTTCCTGCAGACTGTGTGGCACACAATGGAAGATGCAGGATATACAAGGGAAAAGCTTGCAAAGTTTCCTGTTGGTGTTTTTGTAGGAGTAATGTACGGACACTATCAGATGTATGGTGCAGAAGAGTCCATGAAAAACAATGTTATTGCGCTGAGTTCTTCATTTGCGTCAATTGCCAACAGGGTTTCATATTTTCTTAATCTTAGAGGTCCAAGTATTTCATTGGATACAATGTGTTCTTCTTCATTGACGTCTTTGCACCTTGCGTGTGAGAGCATAAAGAGGGGAGAATGCAAAATGGCATTTTCAGGTGGAGTAAACCTCTCAATACATCCCAATAAATATATTTTACTGAGCCAAGGTAAATTTTTCTCTTCTGATGGTCGTTGCAGAAGCTTTGGAGAAGGAGGAGACGGTTATGTACCTGGAGAAGGTGTTGGTGCAGTATTATTAAAACCCCTTCATAAGGCAGAGGAAGACGGTGACCGGATTTATGGGGTTATTAAATCAATTGCACTGAATCATGGTGGTAAAACCAATGGATATACAGTGCCAAATCCCAATGCCCAGGCTGAATTGGTAGAAGAAGCATTGAACAAGGCGGGAATTAATCCAAGAACAATCAGTTATATTGAAGCTCATGGTACAGGCACAGCACTTGGAGACCCAATTGAAATCTCAGGACTTACCAAATCTTTTGAAAAGTTTACACAAGATAAACAATTTTGTCATATAGGGTCTGTAAAGTCAAATATTGGTCATTTGGAGTCGGCGGCAGGAATTGCGGGTATAACTAAAGTGCTTTTGCAAATGAGGCATAAAAAACTGGTGCCTTCCATTCATTCTGAGACTTTGAATTCAAATGTAGATTTTGTGAACTCGCCATTTTCTGTGCAAAGAAAATTGGAATCATGGGAAAGACCTCTTATTAATGAAAACGGAGTTTTAAAGCAGTATCCAAGACGTGCAGGCATTAGTTCTTTTGGAGCAGGTGGTTCTAATGCTCATGTAATAATAGAGGAGTATACCCCACAGGAAGTTGGCAATCCGGTTAAAGAACCTCCTTACCTTTTTACATTTTCAGCAAAAAACAAAGAACGCCTTTTTGAATATGTGTCAAAAATGCTTGATTATGTTAGGAGTTTTAAAAAGCCCTTGGAAATATCATCACAACTGAATGAAGAAGTACTGACCCATTCATTGAAGGATAGCATAGTGAAAATACTTTCGGAAATTACATCTGTTCCTGTAAACAATATTGATAATACCGAAAATATAGATGATATGGGATTGGATATTATTTCTCTGACTAAGCTTACGGACAGGCTGAATTCAGAATACGGAATTAATCTCGAAGCAGCTTCTTTAAGAGGTTCACCGGAGCAAGTTACAGCTATGTTGATTAGTGAGAACAGAGAGGTGTTTCAAAATAGCAGTATTGAAAATAAAATCATGAAGCCCGAAGGAGTCACTGGAAGTATTAATCTTGAAGGCATGGCTTTTACGCTTCAAACCGGACGTGAAGCAATGGAAGAACGTTTGGTGGTAATTGCCACAGAGCAGAATGATTTGGAGGAGAAATTATCTGCTTTTATTTCAGGTAGTAAGGAAATAGGAGGAACTTACTGCGGCAACGTGAAAAACGGTAGAGAGAAGGTTTCTTTGCTTTTAGACGGAAGCAAGGCTGTAAGAGAATTTATCATGACAATAATTAAAGAGCGTCAGTATGAAAAGCTAGCACAGTTTTGGGTAGCTGGGATTGATATTGATTTTAGTTTATTGTATGGTGACAGGAAACCTCTTTTTGAAGCATTGCCTCTTTATCCGTTTGCACAAGAACGTTATTGGGTGCCACAGACGGAAAATAACTATACTGGAGAAGCAAATGCTTATCCAGTATGGAACAGCGGTAATGGTTCGGGAGAGAAAACCGCTATGGTACTTGAAAAGGTTTGGAGACCTTGTGTGGCAAATAAGGCAGAGGAGGAAGTTCTTGAGGGTACTGTTGTATTTATAGCAAACAGAGAAAATGTTAGCACAGCTAAGCAAGTGGCAGGCAGAATAGGTACACGGTATCTTATACTGAAAAGCTCAGACAAATACAACATTATTTCTGATTTTGAGACTGAATTGGACTTATCGTCGTCAGAACAGGGGCTTAAGGTATTTGAAGAATTAATAGTGGGCAAGGAAAAAGTAATCTCAGTAATAGATATTTCGGATGCCTATGAGGAAAGTACAGATATGTACGGTGAGTTCAAAGGAAAGGTTGCGTTACTTCAGAATATTATAAAGTTCTTTGGAAGCAATGAATTGAAGATATTTCATATTACAAGGGGACTCAATACATTTCTTAATGATAATCCCACACTTTCAGGAAGTGCTTTTGCAGGGTTTGTAAAAATACTGGGTGGAGAATACAAAAAGGTAGTCTTTAGGACTATTGATGTTGATTTTAATTTGAATAGTCCTGAAAGTGAAACTCTTAGCAATCTAATAATGGATGAACTGCACAAAGATGCAAGTTATGGCGAAGTTTGTATAAGAAATGGACGGAGATATGTTCCTTCATTCAGAGAAACGCTATCTACAGATAGTGCCGGGTTTAATATAAGCCCGGAAGGAGTTTGGGTGGTGACTGGTGGAACGAGGGGGATTGGAGCCGAGGTAGCTTCAATGCTTATTGGAAAAGGTGTAAAAAAACTTGTTATTATGGGTAAAAAGACAATACCTCCTAGAGAAGAATGGGAGGGTTTGCAAAAAAGCGCGGATTCCTCTTTGGACGAAAGGATAAGAGCTTTACTTAAACTAGAAAAGCGCGGTGCACATGTTGAAGTTTATACAGGTTCGATAAATGATTTTGACAGACTGGAACGCTTTTTTGACAAGGTGCGCAGTGAATTAGGACCAATTGAAGGTGTTATGCACTGTGCTGGACTAAACAGGAGCAACAACCCTGCTTTTATAAACAAAAAGCAGGAAGATATAATGGAAGTGCTCGAGCCCAAATTGGAAGGGACTTTGACCCTTCACCGTGTCTTTGAAAAGGACGGACTCAAACATTTTATACTATTTTCGTCGGTTTCTGCATCTATACCTTCACTCGCTTCGGGTTTAAGCGACTATGCTGCAGCCAATGCCTTTATGGATTATTATGCTGCATACCGTTATGCTGTTGGAGATATATATTATAAGTCCATAGGATGGACCAATTGGGCAGAAACGGGAATGGGACAGACTGAAAGTCCTGTATACTTAAGTATGGGGCTTTCATCAATGAAAACTGCTGAAGGACTTGAACTCCTGGATCTTTGTTTGGGAATGGGACAGATTCCCTTTGTGATTCCATGCATGGCATATGAAAATTTGTTCAATCCAGCGAAACTGCCGAAAATAACCCGGGGAAAATCTGTTTTTTCAGTGACCCATACCAGTGAAGATAAAGGGAAATATTCATTTGAAGTTTTACAGTCTCATACCGAAAAGAAACAAAGAGTGACACCAGATGGGAAAGCAATACACTGGCTTAAGGAAATATTCAGAAGCGAACTGGGAATTGCGTTGGAAAATCTGGATGAAGAAAAGAATTTTGGTGACTATGGAGTTGATTCCATTCTTATTGCCGAACTGGTAAAAAAGATTGAAGGAGTTTTAGAAGTTAAAATAGAACCTTCTGTATTGCTTGAATATCCCACACTAAAAGAACTTGGTGAGTACATAGACCAGAAATACGGTTATCGACCGACAGTAAATGAAAATGCAGAAATAAAACAGTCAACTGCTGATGAAATAACCGTAGTAATTGCTCAAGGACATTCTGATGAAAAGGAAAAGCAGTATACTTTAAATAAAGAAAATAACAAGACAACAGTATATATGGATGTGAAAAGTGAAAGCAAAGAAAACGAAAATATAAAGTCACAAGGTCCGAATAGTATGAAAATAGCTGTTATTGGTATGGCTTGCAACTTTCCGCTTGCAGCTTCAAAGGATGAATTTTGGGAGAATCTCAAGTCAGGAAGGGACTGCATAACAGAAGTAAAAAAATCAAGATGGGATAAGGATAAGTACTTTTCTCCTGACTACGAAAAGGGTAAGACATACTGTAAATGGGGAGGATTTATTGATGATATTGAGTACTTTGATGCTAAGTACTTCAATATTGATGAGGAACTGGCCACTCACATTGACCCGATAGCGAGACGGTTTATGGAGGTCAGTGTTCAGACTTTCAGGGATGCAGGATATGAAAAAGATGAAATATGGGGTAAAAAGATAGGCGTATTTGCAGGTACACGCAGTGGAAATTACTCCAGCAAGATATCACAACCTATCAAGTCTACCATTATAGGAACAGGGCAGAATTTTATTGCAGCACATATATCTCATTTTTTTAATCTGAAGGGACCGAACATGGTTGTGGATACTGCGTGTTCATCCTCCCTTGTAAGCATCCATCTCGCGTGCCAAAGTCTTATTAACGGTGAATCTGATATGGTACTGGCAGGTGGAGCTGACATACTTCTAGATGAAAGAACCTACATTGTTCTCAGTGAAAGTGGTGCCATTTCTCCTGATGGTAAATGCCATACTTTTGATGAAAGAGCAAATGGTTTTGTTCCAGGTGAGGGGTGTGGTATTGTATTGCTAAAGCCGTTAAAAAAGGCTGAAGAAGATGGTGATAATATTTATGCAGTTATTGAAGCATCAGCTGTAAACAATGACGGTCATACAATGGGCATAACAACACCGAATCCTGTTGCTCAGGAGACGGTTATTAAAGAAGCTTTGGAAAAAGCCGGTGTCAATGCATCAACTGTGAGCTATATAGAAGCCCATGGTACAGGTACTATGATTGGAGACCCTATTGAATTAAAGGCACTTACAAATGTATTCAGAGAGTATACCCAGGAAAAGGGGTTTTGTGCTATTGGCAGCGTAAAAACAAACCTAGGTCACTTATTAAGTGCAGCAGGTGTAGCCAGCTTTATAAAAGTTGTGCTTTCGATTATAAACAGGCAGATTCCGCCCACTTTAAATTGTAAAAAACCTAACCCGAGATTTAAGTTTGACCAGTCACCATTCTATCCAAATATATCCCTTGTCGAGTGGAAGAAGCTAGCAGGAACAAGGAGGGCAGGAATAAGCTCTTTCGGGTTTGGAGGTACTAATGCACATATTATATTGGCAGAATATGAGAGAAAAGACCGGCAGAAAAAAAGCCGAAGTCCTCTGCCACCTATTGTTTTCAACCGCAAGAGATACTGGGTAGATTCAGGCTTGAAGCCTATTGAAACAGAAAATACCGGGGTTTCAAGCAGTAATCAATTTATTGCAAACATTACAAATACCAATAAAAACTTGCTATTGAATGATATACCCACAGTAAAACAAGAGCGGATACTGAAAATCATTGACGAAAGTGACGAATTCATTGAGAATAATCAGCCTGACGCAGACAACAGAAAAAGAATACTTGAGATTGTAGATGAGACAGATAGAGATTAATTTGTAAAATTTAGCTATGAGGAGGAGCTTATTGTATGAAAAAGAACATGCCAGATAAACTGAAGTTCAGTATTAATGTAACTAACAATGATTTTATTGTTAGGGATCATCAGTTGCATAATGCCCGTGCAGTTCCTGGTGTTACATTCCTGGATTTTATATATCGTTTTTTAATAATCAGGGGATATGATATACAGGAAATTGAAATAAAGAATGTGCTTTTTAAACAGCCCATAATTACTACGGAGGAATATGACCAAAGGATTGTTGTGGAAATAGAAAGGAATGGAGATAATTACAAATTTAAAGGAGTAAGCCGAAGAATAAAAGAAGGCATAGAATATGGCGAGTGGATCGATAATATGGAGGGTGAATTGCATTTTACAGGGGTGCAATTGAGGAAAACTATTGATATAGCAGAACTTATCGAAAAATCTGTGAGAAAAACTGACATGGATGAGTGTTATGTATACTCAAGGAAATCAGGGTTGTTTCATTACGATTTTATGAAACTGCTAGGCACGGTACATGTGGGAGAGGGTTATCTTATTGCAGATACAAGGCTTGGTGAACTGGCTGAAAGCTATATGGACAGTTTTTATCTCCATCCTGCGTTCCTTGATGGCTCGCTTGCTGTTCCGGGAGCAAGTATCTTGAGGAAAGTTGAAGTGGATTATGACAATGCAAAACCCTATATTCCGATATTTGTAAGCTCCTTTAAAGCATTTGATAAATTAGATGCCAGAAGCTTTGTATATATTGATGAAAGTAGGATTGAATTATCCCCTTCTCAGGATATAATGTACTTTGATGTAGAGATATATGGACAAGACGGTGTTCTTGATGCATATTACAAGAGGTTTGGAGCGAAAAGGGTCAGATCTAAGGAGCAGATACATAGAATTCAGGCAGAAATAACAGGGATTGAAATAAATTCAGCCATACCTGAGGAAGATACTTTCCGAGCTCCAAATAGAAGCAATATTAAAGAATTAAGTCAGAGAAACAAAATTGAGCAGGATATTTGTGCCACTATTTCAGAAATGCTCGGAATAAGTGCTGAAGATATAGACAAAAATAAGGAGTTTTACGAACTGGGACTTGATTCAAAAGGCATAATAAGCATGGTAGAAGAGATTGAAAACAAGATGAATATCAAGTTGTATCCCACTTTGCTTTTTGAGTATACAAATGTGGAAATGCTGGCTGAATATATTGAAAAGGAACATATGACACTTGAAGTTTCTGAAAGTGTAAACGAGGAGGAGAGTAGTGCTTTATGTGTACCTATTCAAATGCCGGATAATAATACAAGCAGTGAGGATTTGGAATTTGAGGCATCAAGCGAATACTTATGCTTGGAGGATAAAAATATAAGGGATAACATTCGAGAAGATATTAAGAGTATAATTGCAGAACTTGCCGGGAGTGAAAAAGAAAATATAGATACTGAAAAGGAGTTTTATGAACTGGGACTTGATTCAAAAGACATAATAGATATGGTTGAACGTCTTGAGAATAAAATGGAAATTAAACTTTATCCAACATTATTGTTTGAATATACTAACATCGATAAACTTGCGGAGTATATTCAAAATGAGTTCGGTGATAGTTATAGATTATCATTTACCCAAGAAAGAGTTGAAGAAAACGGATTTATCACTGCGACTGGAAATGAGGAAGAATCAGTACCAAAGATTGAGACGGATGCTGATTTTTTGTACAGGACTCGCTGGATACCCTGCGTATTGGAACAGGAATATAATGGAAAAAGAGATAAGACTGAAAACTTACTTATTATTTGTTCTGAAGCAGGAAAAGAACTGGCTGATGCCATTACATTAAAATATGAAACAGAAAAGGTGTATAGAATTATTCTATCGGACATGGATGATAATGTTGGGGAGCAAGCGTGGAAAGTCAATGCACACAGGCAGGAAGCTATAAGAAATAAGATAGAAGATATAGGTAATGTTGACAGAATAATATTTCTAGGTGCAATACAACCAACCGGGTACAGCATAAACGATATGGAGATGTATCATAATATCCTGAGAGACGGTTTATTATCTTTCTTTAGAACGGTTAAGTCGTTTATCGAATTGAAGAGAATTTCAAAAGTCAAGAAAGTTACAGTTGTAACAAATCACGTATGGCCTGTGTTTCAGACAGAAGTTTCTTGGCCTTTCTCTGGGAGTATATGGGGCTTTGTAAAGTCTTTTTCTAAGGAATATCCGAGTATGGAAGTGAACATGATGGATATGGATATTGATGGCAATGAAGATGATATATATGGAGCAGCAGAATGTATAATTAGAGAACCATCGCATAAAAACGGTGAAGAAATAGCATTCAGAGAAGGTGTTAGATATAAAAGGGTTATTGAACCGGTTTCAATTGAAAATCAGAATACCAATGCGGTTAAAAAGAACGGAGTATATATTATTATCGGAGGTACGGGCGGGTTAGGACTTGAAACAGCGAAATATCTGGCTTGTAACTACAATGTTAAATTAGTGCTTATCAGTAGAAGCCTGCCCAATGACATGCAGAAGCAGAAAATAGAAGAGATAAAAGAAGCAGGAAGTGAAGTTGTTCATATAAAGGCTGATGTAAGTGATTGCAAGAGTCTGGAAAACGCTATTATTAAGGCGAAATCGCTATATGGAAGAATAAACGGCTGTATACATTCGGCATTGGTGTTAAAAGATAAATCAGTTAAAAATATGACGGAAAAAGTCCTTCTCGAGGTCATTTCGCCAAAGGCAGCTGGAACTGTCGCTCTATTTAATGTATTAAAAGACGAAAAGCTGGATTTTTTACTTTTCTATTCCTCGGCACAATCTTTTATGGGAAGCTTGGGGCAGGCCAATTATGCAGCGGCATGTACGAGCAAGGATGCTATAGCAGTTTCTTGGGGACAACGCGTAGACTATCCTGTATCGATAATTAACTGGGGATATTGGGGAAGCATTGGTGTAGTAGCTTCAGATGAGTATAGGGAAAGAATTACTGCAGAAGGTATAGACTCTATTGAGCCTTTGGAAGGAATGAAAATAGTATCAAGTGTTCTTTCCAGGCAAGTTGACCAGTTATTAGCAATAAAGCTTAGTGAGAGGCATTTGAAAGTTGCAGGAATAAAAAAGGAAGATAGGAATGAGGTTGCTCCCATATTCATTCCATCTGTTTTAAAGGAGATATCGGAGAAAACCGCATTGTCCGTAAGTAGTACGGATTTACTGGATAGAAATTATGATTGTGAATCATGGAGTATGTTTGAAAGGATTCAGCAATGCATGCTCTTAAAGTCATTCAGAGCTATGGGAGTTTTTGTCGGTGAAAAGGAGAAAACTGACAAAGATAAACTTATGACCCGATTGGGCATTATAAAAAGCTATGGGAAATTGTACAGTGCCCTTCTGGATATTTTGGAAAGAGCGGGATTCATAAAGATAGACAGAAATAGTATTGAGGTCCTTCCAATTGTGGAGAGTAAAGAATTTCTTGATGAACTTAACGCCTCAGAGAAAGAGCTAAAGAATTTGAAAGAAAAATACAATCAGATAAGCCCTTATTGCGAATTGTTGGAAAAATGTGTACAAGCATATCCAGAGGTGCTTACCGGACGCAAAAGTCATATGGCGGTCATGTTTCCTAGCGGGTCTACACATTTGGTAGAGAATATTTATAGAGGAAATGCAATAACTGATTTTTACAATTCTCTTGTGGCAGATATTATAGAAAGGTATGTATCTAAAAGGATTGAGGACGATCCGTCATCAGAAGTTCACATTCTTGAGGTTGGGGCAGGAACTGGAGGGACTAGCGTTTTTGTTGCAAAAGCCTTAAAAAAGTATGCAAAAATTGTTAAGTATTATTATACGGATATTGCTCTGCAATTCACAAGATGCAATGATATGGAGTTTAAGGAAGAGTATAATTTTATTGAATTTGGAACGTTGAATATAGAAGAAAGTCCATTAAGCCAGGGATTTGAAAGAAACTGTATGGACATCGTTTTTGCAAGCAATGTATTGCATGCAACAAGCTATATACAGAATTCATTAGCGAATGTTAAGCAATTACTTAAAACTAACGGCTTGTTTATTGTAAATGAAGCTACAGAGCTTAATGACTTCGTGACACTAACCTTTGGTTTGACATCCGGGTGGTGGCTATATAAAGATGATGTGTTAAGGATACCTAATTCCCCATTGCTGTTACCTGAACAATGGGTAAGGGTTTCTGAACTATGTGGCTTTAAAAGTGTTAACAGCTTTGAATTGAGAGGAAAGGAAAAAGAGAGGGCTGGTCAGACTGTTATTGTATGTGAAAGCGATGGGTATGTAAAGAATGAAAAGTATTTTTTGTATCAGCAGGTAAAACAACAAGTATCTTGTTTAAAAAAAGGAAAGGTTATTGATGAATACTCTATTTTGCTTAAAAAAGATAAGGTTTCAAATAAACTAATAAATAACAGTAATATCAAAATGCTTCATATTTTTGACTTGAAATACCCAAAAACATTTTTGACCTATTGGAAGAGATTAAGAGACGAGAATAAATATCCTCTAGGCAAGAATTTTACATACTTTCTTGAGGACTATGGAGAATCAACACAAGTGTTAAAAGGTGCGAATATCAGAGAGAAAGATATATTATGCGAGTCAAATATAGATGGACAACTTTTACACATGCTTGTTGATACTGATAGGGCAAAAAATATGGAAGTTGTAATGGCTGGAAAAGGAGAACCGATAGTTCTTATAAGCGGGTTTGGTTTTTCTGCACCACAATGGTATTATCAGTTCAAAGAGCTCAGTAAGAGGTATAGGCTTATATATATGGGTATTCCGGGAATGGGATTGAGCGAAGGAGCGGAAGACGTTTCGCTGGAAGGTATTTCACAAGATTTCATTAATATATTGAGTGAGCTGGGAGTGTATAGTCCTGTTCATGTAATAGGCTCTTCATGGGGTGGGCTGGTAGCACAAACACTGGCAAAAAATAACCCCCAAAGAGTTGCATCGGTGATACTTTCTTGCAGTTTTTACAGCCTCTCGCAAAAGGTAGGGAGTTCTCTTCAGAACAAATTCAGAAAAGATTTTGACAATGAGCATGACAGAAAGTACCTTGATATTATTCTTGACGGAGAATATGTAAATTATAATCTAATGTCCAAGTATGTAAAGCATTTCAATAACAGATTTTCTACAAAAGATATAATCAAAGATATCAGATGTCCAACTCTGATTATTACAGGGAAACGGGATACCGTAATAAATGACACACAGTCGAGGTATATGCACAAGAATATAGAAGGCTCTCAAATGATTGAAATAGAGGAATCAGGACATGTACCGAATCTTACAAGGTACGAGGAATTTAACAAGATTATAGCTAGCTTCATATCAAAAAGTAAAGAAAATGTTAAGGATTATTCTGACACATCTGTACAAAATGACTTAACAGCATACTGTGGAGCTAATTGTAGAATGTGTCCTTCGTATATAGCTAAAATTAAAAATTCTGATACATCAAAGGTAATGGCGAGAACGTTCTGGAAAAAGTATTTTGGTAAAGATATTGAGGATAACATTGTATATGATGCATGTAATACCGACAACNNAGAAGTTGTGCGAGAGAAAGGGGCTTCACTACCTGTGCACCTTGTGATGAGTATCCTTGCGAAGAATTGCTGGACGTCTATGAAAGGATACCTTTAGGTAAGGAGGAAATCGAGAAAAGGCGTAAAGAATTTAATTTATAAAATAGGAATATATTATCCTATAAAGTTAAAGCTGACAGGAAGCAACTATTCTTGAAATCGGGCAAAAGTGTTGTTGACTGTTTTGCAGAGTAAGAATACAATTAAACTAACGTTAATAAAGGGGGAATTTGACGATGAAACATGTGATTTTTGTTATTTCAGCAAGTATATTAGGTGTTTTGGCTATTATTGTATTTTTGGCAAATATTAACGGTAAAAAGCTCTTCTTTATAACCGATGACAGAATGTCTTTTATAACAATAGGTGTTATAGGGCTTGCCATGTGCGGGTTCGGTATCACGAGAAATCTTTCAGGAATCAACTGGATAAGTCCTTTCAACTTTATTGCATATATTCTCGGGGGACTGGCTGTTTTGATAGGGTATATGATCCTTACAGGAAAGGATGTTCTTTTTATTAAAGATTATAAGACTGCATCTGTTGTATTAATGTGCATTATTATTGCAAAATGGGTGATGGTTTTTGTTCATGATTATTTAGATTTTGTCAGGAAGTGAGTGGCTTTTTATGATGGAAATGCTAGATGAAACTCCTGAGAACCATGTTCAAAGTGATTATGTTGCAGAAGTTGAACTGATTGCAGTATATAACGAGTGTAATGACCCAAGGTATACAAGTTTTTGGAGGAGAATTCTATATAGACAAGCCAATTACTGGGAATGCTGTGATTTCAGAGTATATACATAAAAATTAGGAGGAATTAACACATAAGAAATTATTACTTTTTACCGCGTCAATATGTCCTCATAAATCACTATTATTAAGAGGATTATTTTTAAATGCTTTGCCAAGCCATCATATGAGACAAAAAATCAAATATTTTCCTTTAGGAGGCAGACTTGTTAACTAGGAAATATATGCATCAGATGCTGAAATTCTTAATAATTTTGCTGTGGAATATGAACAACCTTCACAAGAGATCAAATAAATATTTGAAGATTTGCATAAGGACAGTGATTCAACTGATGAGGATAACCTAATTCCTTTGTTGGAGTATGTAAACAAGACTGTATTGGAGTTTATTCCTGATGGAATAATGGATTTATAATTAAGCATATTTTGTATTTTTTAGTCTGATTTACATCAGGTACAGCAAGTGTTATAATTTATTTATAACATAACTAAGGGGGACATACCACATATGAAAAAAAGAATAACATCATTGCTATTGATATTGCTTGTAATATCGGCAAGCATATTTACAGGTTCTGCATTTGCGAATTCGGCAATGAATGTAGAGTTGCAGCTTGATAAAACTGAGGCTACTGTCGGAGATATTATAAAAGCTACTGTAAGGATAAACAACATTCCCAATTTGGCAGGTTTTCAGATTAACATAAAGTATGACCCTGAGGTTTTGCAGGCAGTTGATATTGAAACAAAGACACCTTTTGCCAACAATACAATGCCAGCTGGTGCAACGTTACTTGTAAATTCGAGTTACGGAGTACTGCCGGTAGCGTCCAACCGTACAAACGACGGTGTTTTAAATTTTAGCAAGGTTTATATGTTTATGGAAGGATACAAGCTTAGTGGTGTTCCGGAAACCACAGGTATATTAGGCGTTATAGGGTTTAAGGTTCTGAAGGCACAAAGAACAGAGATCAGGTTTGAAAATACAGCTTCAATGCCTGTTGCCAAAACTGGAACATTATTATATGACTGGGATATGAATAAGATAAGCACAGGCTATTCTGTAGTTCAGCCTCCTGTAGTAAATCCTTCAATGCAGGCATCAGATCCTACACCGTTGCCGACATCTACACCTGCATCTATACCTGTATATACACCTGTATCTACACCTGTATATCCGTCGGTAACAGCGACACCGCGTCCGGTTAATCCGACTCCTGTTGTTGTTCCCGGATATGACCAAACAGCATCTGTTGAGGTTGATGTAAAATCTGATTATGATAGTATAACCAAAGAAGCAAATTCAGATATAAGCTCAAATGTTATAAACAATGCACTTGCACAAGCTCAAGGAAATGTGAAGATGGTAAACTTGAATATTCAAAAAGCTACAGGTGCAACATCATATATACAAAGACTTCCAAGGGAAGTTCTTTCCAGAAGTAGTGTTGTGCATTGGATACAGATAACAACAGACTTGGGTTCGTTAACATTGCCAGCAAATATGCTGTATGGGAGCAATGATGGGGATATAAGAAACAGCTCAGTTGTTTCAATAGGTATAAGGGAAGTAAACAAGTTGAATTTAGATNNCCGGGTTAAGAGCATCCATAGGAAGCAGACCAGCAGTTGAGTTCTTTCTAATGGTTGAAGGAAAACAGATACCATGGAACAATCCGGATATACAGATAAAGGCTTCAATGCCTTATAAGCCTTCTTCACAAGAAGCAGAGGGTTCCCAGTACATTATAGCCAAGTATATTGATAATAACGGAACGATTTTACCTGTACCCAGCGGAAAATACGATGCCGGCAGGGTTGCATTTACAGCAAATAACTTTGACAAGTTTTTTATAACATATGTGCATAAGACGTTTAATGATATAAGTTCTTATGCATGGGCTAAAATGCAAATTGAGGTGCTTGCATCAAAAGGAGTAATAAATGGTTTATCTGACACGACATTTGCACCATCAGCGGATATAACAAGAGCTGACTTCATCATACTGCTTGTGAAGGCATTAGGACTGACAGCGTCTGTTGATTCCAATTTTGATGATGTAGAACCTTCAACCTATTACTATCAGTTTGTGGGCGTTGCCAAAGCGCTCGGGGTAACAACCGGAGTAGGTAACAACAAATTCAATCCGAGAGAAAAAATTACCAGACAGGATATGATGCTTCTGACAATGAATGCATTAAGAATATCAGGAAAAATTTCTGGAACAGGAACTGAGGCGGTACTTGAACATTTTACAGATAAAGCCGATATAGCACCCTATGCAAAAGATGGTGTGGCAACCCTTGTTAAAGAAGGCATAGTTATGGGG
>LSQX01314779.1_pt2 | contig 86446 bp, 48 predicted proteins | sample 654561 | NCBI WGS metagenome assembly LSQX01 (sample SAMN04489861, study PRJNA283612) | anaerobic digester metagenome | isolation source: 4 biogas reactors fed with cattle manure at either 37C or 55C with and... | place: Denmark: Kongens Lyngby | collected 2014 | reverse complement strand
GAAGAAGGTGGAACAGTCATTGGGTCAGGAATTTATAATGCCGGAGATACAGTCAACATAAGTGCTCTACCAAATACAGGCTGGGAATTTATTAACTGGACAGATTCTGAAGGTAATCTCATATCCAATCAGTCTGAATACAGTTTTCTAATGCCTGCCGAAGATCTTACTTTGATCGCTAATTTTGAAATTACAGATTATACTCTGGTTCTTGTTGCTAACCCCGAAGAAGGCGGAATAGTTATAGGCTCAGGAATATATAATGCCGGAGATACAGTTAACATAAGTGCCATTCCAAATATAGGTTGGGAATTTATTAACTGGACAGATTCTGAAGGTAATCTCATATCCAATCAGCTCGAATACAGCTTTGTAATGCCTGCAGAAGATCTTACTTTGATAGCTAATTTTGAAATGACAGATTATACTTTGACCCTTTTAGCCAATCCCGAAGAAGGAGGAACAGTCATAGGATCAGGAATTTATAATGCGGGAGATACAGTTAACATAAGTGCCATTCCAAATACAGGTTGGGAATTCATTAACTGGACAGATGTAGAAGGTAATCTCGTATCCAACCAGTCTGAATACAGTTTTCTAATGCCTGCAGAAGATCTTACTTTGATCGCCAATTTTGAAATGACTAGCTATATTTTGACCCTTGTTGCCAACCCCGAAGAAGGGGGGACATTCATAGGTTCAGGAACTTATAATGCTGGAGACTCGGTCAACATAAGTGCCATTCCAAATACAGGTTGGGAATTCATTATCTGGACAGATGCTGAAGGCAATCTCATATCCAATCTGCCTGAATACAGTTTTGTAATGCCTGCTGAAGATCTTATTTTGATCGCCAATTTTGAAATGACAGGCTATATTTTGACGCTGGTTGCCAATCCCGAAAACGGAGGGACAGTCATAGGGTCAGGAATATTTAATGTAGGAGATACAGTTAATATTAGCTCAATCCCGAATACAGGTTGGGAATTTATTAACTGGACAGATGTAGAAGGTAATCCCATATTCAATCAGCCTGAATACAGTTTTCTTATGCCTGCCGAAGATCTTACTTTGATCGCCAATTTTGAAATGACAGGCTATATTTTAACGCTTGTTGCCAATCCTGAAGAAGGCGGAACAACAATAGGTTCAGGAGCTTATAATGCCGGAGATATAGTTAATATAAGTGCTATACCAAATACAGGTTGGGAATTTATTAATTGGACAGATTCTGAAGGTAATCTCATATCCAATCAGCCCGAATACAGCTTTCTAATGCCTGCCGAAGATCTTACTTTGGTCGCCAATTTTGAAATGGCAGATTATACTTTGACCCTTTTAGCCAATCCCGAAGAAGGAGGAACAGTCATAGGGTCAGGTATCTATAATGCTGGAGATACAATCAATATAATAGCAATTCCAAATTCAGGCTGGAACTTCATTAACTGGACAGATATTGAGGGTAATCTGATTTCCAATCAGCCCGAATACAGCTTTTTAATGCCTGCCGAAGATCTTACTTTGATAGCTAATTTTGAAATGACAGGCTATACTTTGACGCTTGTTGCCAACCCCGAAGAAGGCGGAGTAGTCATAGGGTCAGGAATTTATAATGCCGGAGATACAGTCAACATAAGTGCTATACCAAATACAGACTGGGAATTCATTAACTGGACAGATGCTGAAGGAAATCTCGTATCCAATCAGTCTGAATACAGCTTTTTAATGCCTACTGAAGACCTTACTTTGATCGCCAATTTTGATATGACTGGCTATACTTTGACCCTTTTTGTCAATCCTGAAGAAGGCGGAACAGTCATAGGATCAGGAATTTATAATGCGGGAGATACAGTTAACATAAGTGCTATACCAAATACAGGTTGGGAATTCATTAACTGGACAGATATTGAGGGTAATCTGATTTCCAATCAGTCTGAATACAGTTTTGTAATGCCTGCCGAAGATCTTACTTTGATAGCTAATTTTGAAATGGCAGACTATACATTGATGCTTGTTTCCAATCCTGAAGAAGGCGGGATAGTATTAGGAGCTGGAACGTATAATTTCGGCGACCAGGTGAATATCTATTCATTTCCTAACACCGGGTACACTTTTATAAGTTGGACTGATATCAATGGAAATATTATCTCTACTAACCCTGCTACAATAATTACCATGCCTGCCGGCAATCATACCCTGATAGCAAACCTTGGATTGATTAACTACACTCTCACTTTGATTGCAAATCCTTCAGCCGGCGGAATTGTTACCGGAGCCGGAAATTATAGTTATGGCAGCATTGTAAGTATTAACGCTGTTCCTAATGCAGGATATTCATTTGTTAACTGGACTAATCTTAACGGTAATATTATTTCTACTGATCAATCTGTCACTATTTCCATGCCTTCAAATAATCTGACGCTAATAGCAAACTTTCAGCCAATCAGTTATACTCTTACTCTTATTGCTAATCCATCGGCGGGAGGAACTGTTGCCGGAACCGGAAATTATAATTATGGCAATATTGTAAATATTAATGCTGTTCCTAATTCAGGATATGTTTTTGTGAATTGGACTAATCTTCAGGGTAATGTTATTTCTACTGAGCCTGCTGCTACTATTTCCATGCCTCCTAACAATCTTACCCTGATAGCAAATTTTGAACCGGTCGTCTATACTCTGACCTTGATTGCTAACCCAACGGAGGGCGGTACAGTTAGTGGAGGTGGCAACTATAATCAGGGAGAAACTGTGATCATTAATGCCATCTCTAATACAGGTTATAGCTTTGTGAATTGGACTAATCTTAATGGCAGTGTAATTTCAACTAATCCTGACGCTACTTTTGCTATGCCGGATAATAATCTTACTCTGATCGCTAATTTTCAGTTAATAACCTACACTGTAACTTTTGAAATCAAGGATGAAAGTAATAATCCGGTTACTGATGCAATAATCACTCTTGGGAATATGAGTAATGAAGCGGGTGACTATACCTTTGAGAATGTGGCTCCCGGAATGTATAATTATGAGATAACTGCTCAGGGATACCAGACTGCAAGTGGTATGGTTGCTGTTAGTCAGGATGAGATATTCCATATTGTATTGCATAAGATAATGTGTAATATTATGGCTAGTGCAGGTGAAAATGGGTTTATTGAACCTTTTGGAATTACTACTGTGGTTTATGGGGGAAGTCAGTCATTCCTGATTCAGGCTAACGAGGGTTTTCATATTGCCGATGTTTTTATTGATGATGAGAGTATAGGTCCGGTTTCTGAATACGAATTTGTTAATGTTACCAGTAATCATAGCATACACGCTATATTTGAAATTAATGCTTATACCATCAGTGTGGATATTAATAATAGTGATTGGGGAATTGTAACCGGTTCAGGGATTTATGAACACGGACAGCTTGTAACTTTGGAAGCCATTGCTTATTCTGGTTATAGGTTTATTGAATGGAGAGAGGATGGGGCAGTAGTTTCTACTGATACTTTATTGGTGTTCACAGCTCTTAATCACCGCTCCTTGCTTGCAGTTTTCGATTTTACTGATAATATCAGTTTTGAAGAGTATTCTGATCCGGTTGTCAGCGTTTTTCCTAATCCAGCAGGTGATATGGCTACAATATCTTTTGAAAATTCTAATGTCACTGTTGAAGCTATAGAGATCTTTGATATTCAGGGCAGGCAAATCTGGAAATATCTAAAACCTGATATAATTAATGATAAATTCATTCTTGATGTAAGTAATTATATTTCCGGAACATATATGGTTCAAATAATAACTACTGAAGGTGTTTTAAGCAAGCGGCTTATTGTGATCTGAAAATATTATCCCGTGAATTTTTGTAATGAAATGAGCGATTTTTCTTATAGAAATAATTGACACGAAAATTCATAGTGTGCAAAACCTTAAAATCTTCTTACCGGATTATAAGGTCTCATTCATAAGAATAAAATCTTTAGAAAATCTGCTACTTCACTTAGTTGCCGGGTTGGAGTTGAAGTAGCTCCTGAAATTCCAACTGATTTTATGTTTTCAAACCAGTTTTTGTTAATATCATCCTTGTTTTCAATATGATATGATTTTGGGTTGACTTCTTTACATATACTGAATAAGAATTTCCCGTTTGAACTTTGCCTTCCGCTTACAAAAAGCAATAAATCATGTGATGAGGCAAATATCTTCAATCCTTCAACCCGGTTTGATACCTGCCTGCATATTGTATTATGTTCAAATACCTGTCTGCTGTTCACAGGATCATATTCCGTTAGATAAGCTCTTATTTCCTTTGCTATTCTTGTGAAATCTTCCGGGTTCATGGTGGTCTGCGCATAAAGGTGTACATCTTTCCCGGGATTTATATTTTTAATATCTTCGCTAGTAGCGATCATTAAAGCATTTCCTTCTGCATGTCCCACCAGTCCGATAACTTCAGGATGATCTTTTTTTCCATAAATAACAACCTGACTATTGGTTTCTTCATTCAAAGCTGTGCGTTCGCTTATGTTTTTCTGTAAATGTTTAACAATAGGGCAGGTGGCATCAATAAGAACAATATTGTTTTTGTAAGCTGTTTCGTATGTTGAGGGAGGCTCGCCGTGAGCGCGGATCAGTACTTTTGAGTTTTTCAGAGTTTTGAGCTGTTCATGGTCAATCACTTCTAAACCTTTTGTTTTCAGGCGGTTCACTTCAGTCTCATTATGAACAATATGTCCGAGGCTGTATAAATACTCATCTTCCTCAAGAATGGCTTCAGACTGTTTAATAGCGTTTCTGACTCCAAAACAATAACCGGCAGTATCGTCAATAACAATTTTAATCATTAATAATTCGACTTTTGAAAATCAGTATTTTAATAGCAGCCCATAGGTTTTTGAGTTCTGATGCTCTAAATTTTTATAAAAAATCCGATAGGTTTGTACTAATGCTGATAAAATTTGGTGATCCTGCCAGATGATAGGCTTTGCGGGCATAATTGAACTGAAATTTTGAGATTCTGAACCCAAATCCCCAGGATAATCCTACAGTGGATAATTTTGAATCTACCTTCAATTCCTGTCTCTGCCTGTAATCATAACCCAGCCTTACACTGAAATTTCTGGTAGGTATGAACTCAACACCAACTATTACGTGCCTGAAGGTTTTATCAAGGAAATCCATGAACTTGTCCTCCTTGATTTTCTCTCCTGTAAAAGGATCGGTTTTAAGTTTGGTGGGATCGTCATAGGTGAGATCCCATTTATGAAGGTTTGTCAATAAAATGGAATATCTAAATGGTATGTGTTTTAATTTTTTCGACATGCCAATCTGCAGATCGAATGGCAAAGGTTCACGACTTCCGTTATCGTAAGTAATGATCTGAGTTCCTATATTCCGAGCCAGTAACGATGCTGCAAACCCATGTTCGTTCTGATAGGTTCCTGCAACATCTACAGCAAGCCCAAAAGAATTATAGGATTCAAAAGCAGAAAAAATAGTCTTGAAATTGGCTCCAATACTGAAAGTCGAATCCAGTTGCCTTCCCCAGCCTATGATAAGTGCAGTTTCTCCGGCTTTGAAATTTCCTGCTGTCTCGCCAGCATCGTTAGCATAGGTGAATCTTCCGTAATCAATATACTGTACCGATCCTACAAAGCTCCCAAGTTTCTCGAAACTGCGCCCATAGGATATAAAACCGTAGTTAATATCAGAAAAATAATCAACGAAATTCAGAGTAAGCTGGTTGTTTAACTCAGGTACTATCAGCGAAGGATTTGAAAGTGCCAGATTTATATCAGCATCTTTTATGCTTAAAAAATCTCCTCCCATTGAAACAATGCGTGGCGAAGATGGCAGGCTTAAGAATTTATAAGTTGATTTGCCGCCAATTTGCGCATGACTGGCTGCAGAAAAGATCAACAATAAAAATATAAGCGAAAGAGATAGTGTTTTTTTCACAAAGCTGTATTAATAGTATCCTAAAATCAATAAAGCATTAACGGTTTGCACCTGCAAATATTATTATTTTATGTTTCCAGTTATATCAACGTAAAACTGCTGTTTTGTGTTCAAACAATGATGATGATGTTTTTTTACAACTTGTTTTCAGAGTGCTTTTTATACAAACCTTTTGTTTTTTGTTCTAAATCATGGTTTCGTGTCTGATTTAGTAGTAGTTGAAGCAGAGTTTCCAAACTGTTATTTTGTTTTATATTGCAGAAAGTATTACCTTTTTAAAACAAACAATAGTTTTGCGAAAATTTTAATTATTACATTATGAATAGATTGAGTTTACTGGCAATCATGATTATTTTTATGCCGGTTATGTTGTTTTCGCAGCGCCCTGAGTGGGAAAACGAAACCATTAATTACATTAACCGCGAAAAAGCACGTAACACCTGGATGTCTTATGCTACTACCGATCAGGCATTGGCTGAGATCTGGAGCCGTTCGCCGTATTATCTGAACCTAAATGGTGTCTGGAAATTTAATTGGGTCAGGCATCCCGATCTGAGACCTAAGGAATTTTACAAACCAGATTATGATGTTACATGGTGGGATAATATCGAGGTGCCTTCATGCTGGCAAATGAAAGGTTATGGTTTCCCGATCTACACCAATGTTACTTTCCCTCATGCAGCCAAACCGCCTTATATCATGGAGCCGGTACCGGTTGAATACACAAAGTATAAATTTCCGAACCCGGTTGGGTCATATATAAAAGAATTCACACTTCCTGAGGAATTCAAGGGCAGACGGACACTATTGCATTTTGCCGGTGTTGAGAGTGCTATGTATGTGTGGGTGAATGGAGTAAAAGTCGGTTACAGCGAAGACAGCCGCCTTCCGGCTGAGTTTGACATAAGTAATTACGTAAAACCCGGAAAAAACACCCTTGCTGTTGAAGTGTATCAGTGGAGTGATGGCAGTTATCTTGAAGATCAGGACTACTGGCGTATGAGTGGAATTTATCGGGATGTGTATTTAATGTCAGTTCCTGATTTTTATCTGAGGGACTTCTGGCTGAAATCTGACCTTAATGAGGATTTTACCAGTGCCGCTTTTACCATGGAATCAAATTTTGTTAATCATAAAGCTAAAGGGAAATATTTTGTTGATGTTTATATGTTCCCTTTTAATGAAAGATTTGAAGGACAAAAGCCTGTGTTCAGTTCGGAAGTGATTGCAGGCAAGGCAGATAAAGCTACTCAAATCTGGAAAACTACTGTTGAAAAACCTGCGTTGTGGTCAGCTGAAGAACCCAACCTTTATAAAGTACTTGTTGTTACACGTGATACCGGTGGTAATCAGTTACTTGTACAACGTACTGATTTTGGCTTCAGAAAAGTTGAAGTAAAAGACAAGCAGTTTTGGGTGAACGGCAAGAGTATTAAAATCAAAGGTATAAACCGTCATGATATTGATCCATACGATGGCCGTTATATTTCCCGTGAATCAATGATCAGGGATGTTGAACTGTTTAAGCAGTTTAATATAAACACAGTTAGAACGGCTCACTATCCCAACGATCCTTTTTTCTATACTCTTTGCGATCGTTATGGTTTATATGTGATTGATGAAGCCAATGTTGAATCGCATGGGATGGGTTATGGAGAACATTCTCTTGGTCATGTGAAAAGCTGGCAGCAGGCTCATATTGACAGGATCATGAATATGATGGAAAGAGATAAAAACCATGCGTCAATAATTATGTGGTCATTGGGTAATGAAGCCGGTCCGGGAATTAATTTTGAAGCTGCTTCTGCCACACTTAAAAAGCGCGATCCGGGTCGTCCTATCCATTACGAAAGATATAACGATGTTGCTGATATTGTTTCGGTGATGTATCCCGATGTAGTATGGGTGAACAACGAAGGCAAAAAAGATGAACCCAAACCATTTTTTATGTGCGAATATGCTCATGCAATGGGAAATGCTGTGGGAAATCTTAAAGAATACTGGGATGCCATTTATGCATACCCAAGGTTGATTGGTGGCTGTATCTGGGATTGGGCTGATCAGGCTTTGTATAAAGAGATTCCCGGAAAACCGGGTGAATACTTCCTTGCTTATGGCGGCGATTTTGGCGATCGTCCTACTGACTGGAATTTCTGTGTTAACGGGATCACTACCGCTGACAGAAAAATAACTGCAAAAATGCAGGAAGTAAAACACATTTATCAGAACGCAGAGTTTACTGAAGGAAATATACTTCAGGGAGAAGTTCTTGTACTTAATCGTAATGACTTTATAAATCTGAATAAGTATAAAGGAATATGGGAGCTCACTGAAGACGGGATAGCATTACAATCGGGTGATTTTGCTGCAGATGTTAAGCCGGGAGAAACAGGAAAACTGAAGCTGAATTTTGAGAAACCTTTGCTTAAACCCGGCAGAGAGTATTTTCTTAATTTGTATCTGGAATTGGCAAAAGATGAAAAATGGGCAGAGTGCGGACATGTGGTTGCATACGGTCAGTTGCTATTACCTTATGATGTTTCGGAGGCTGAAGCAGATCTGTTGTTAAACCAGTTTGAACTCACTATTGATGAACATGACGACAACGTTTGTATAAAAGGCAAGGATTTCAGAGTAGCTTTCAACCGAAAAGCGGGCACTATTACCAACTGGTATTATAATAATCAGGCTCTTATTAAAACTGAAAATGCTGCCATTTATGGAATTAAACCCGAAACCCGGCTTGTTTCATGGGACACCGTAACATCTGCAAGGGTATCAGGTCCACGTACCAATGTTTTCAGAGCTCCGGTTGACAATGACTATGTTTTTGGAGGAGGTCCGGGCCCAATCTGGCAGGATCAGCAATTACATGCTTTGGATCATGTGGTTAAATCGTTCGATGTAAAGCAGGAATCACCATACAGGGCGAAAATTACAATTAATATTTCCTCACGATCACCAAAAGGCTTCACTGTAGATTCGCACTATAATTATGTGATTTTTGATAATGGAAGGGTAGATGTAGAGGTTGAAATAAATCCTCAACATGTTGACTGGCTGTTGCCCAAACTTGGCATTATTATGGAAATGCCTGAAGGTTATGAACAGGTAACCTGGCTGGGAGCAGGTCCTCATGAAAATTACCGCGACCGCAAAACATCAGCGATGATTGGATTATATGAAAAACCGGTAAGTGAGATGACCGAAGATTATATCCGTCCTCAGGATATGGGCAACAGAAGTGATGTAAGGTGGTTTGCTGTAACCGATCGCAAAGGTGCTGGCATTGAGTTCGTTGGCGATGGGAAAATGAATTTTAGCGCCCTTCATCATCTGCCAATTGACCTTGATAGGGCTAACCATCCATTTGAACTTATAACGCGTAAAGAAACAATTATAACCATAGATGCAGAGCATTTAGGTCTCGGTGGCGGAAGTTGCGGACCAGGACCTATAGAGCAGTATCGCCTAAAATCTGATCCGGTGAAACTGTCATTCTCAATGCGCCCCGTTATAAAAGGAGTTAACTGTTTTATAGAAGAGGGCAGGAAATTGTAAGATTGCTTTCTGTACAGATATTATAAACTCGATTTTTTTAAATAATCGGAATGCAATAGATTTTGTGTTCCGGTTTTATTGTAGAATGATTTCGATCTTATCACGCCAGGTTGACATTTGTGAGCCTTTCATATGTTGTACGTGACGGATACTTTGTTGAAACCCAACATAATACCCGGTATATTTCTGTAAAGAATATCTCTGCTTTTTCGAAAATACTAAGATATGCTGAGATTTAAAATTGGTGCAACTGTGTTGATTTTGGCTTTAGGATTCGAAATACAGGAAATAAGATAAATTTTATAGAAAAGCTGGTGTCTTAAACCAATTAATTGAAGAACTGCGCTTATTTATACCAAAATACACGTAATATTTACCAAATGAGTAATATGGAAGAAATTGGGAATTGGGATTTTTACAGATCTTAAGGTTTTAATATCCTTTTTTGCTAAAAAGAGCATAATTGTTATAGAAATCAATATATTTGTAAGCTCTATATGATAATAATTGTATTGGTTCAAAATAGCATTTGTTAATTGATAAATCTGAGTATGTAAGTGATGCGCTTACTTGTTTTTAGCTTTTGTTTCACAGGTTACCAGAATAATTCGAGTGTAATACGGGCTAAATAAGAAATCGTGCTAATAATAAAGGATTATTGGTTTTATAAGTAATAACAGAACTTTTATTAATCTAATTTGTAATATTATGAGAAAATTTATCATTGTATCACTGTTGGCTGGAATATTTCTGGCCGGATGTAATCAAAAAACTGAAATGAAAAATCCTTTTTTGGCTGACTACAACACCCCATTCAATGTTCCGCCCTTTCACCTGATCCAGGAAGATCATTACCTGCCTTCATTCAAGGAAGCGATGATACAGGAAAAGGCTGATATTGACGCCATTCTAAACATTCAGGAGCCACCTGATTTTAATAATACCATCGTAGCTTTTGATAATTCAGGAGAGTTGATGCGTAAAGTCAGCGGTGTGTTTTACCGTATCACAGGTGCCAATACTAATCCTAATCTGCAGGCTATTGCTCGAGAACTTACACCATTATTATCAGCTCATAATAATTCAATAAGATTGAATGAGCAGTTATTTGAGAAGATCAAAGCCGTTTACGATAAACGCCATGATTTGAACCTCGATGTAGAGCAAATGCGGTTGGTTGAAAAGATTTATAATGATTTTGCACGTAATGGTGCTGCTTTGCCACCTGAACAACGTGATAAATTAAAACAGATAAATGAACGTTTGTCGTTGGTTTCATTGCAGCTTGGCGAAAATTTGCTTGCTGAGACCAATGATTTTAAATTAGTTATTGACAATACCGATGATCTTGCCGGTTTGCCCGATGAAGTTATTTCAGCAGCCGCTGATGAAGCAAAGCAGATTGATATGGAAGGAAAATGGGTGTTCACACTTCAAAAACCAAGCTGGATACCTTTTCTGCAATATTCTGAACGCAGAGAGCTGCGTGAAAAATTATACCGAGGCTATTTTATGCGTGGCGATAACGATAACGAAAACGATAACAAGGCATTATTCGCTGAATTATTAAAACTTCGTGATGAAAGATCAAAAATGCTGGGTTTTGAAAATTATGCTGCTTTTTCAACAAGTGATAATATGGCAAAGACTCCGGGAAATGTTTATGATTTTCTACTTAAAGTATGGGATCCTGCTTTGAAGATAGCAAAACAGGAACGTGATGAAATGCAAAAGATCATTGATCGTGAGGGTGGTAATTTTAAACTGGCTTCATGGGATTGGTGGTATTATGCAGAAAAAGTGCGGAAAGAAAAATTCGACCTCAACGACGATGAATTAAAACCCTATTTTACAAAAGATAATGTAAGAAACGGGGTTTTCAATCTTTGTGAAAGACTGTATGGTCTTACTTTTAAGCAGCATCATGATATTCCGGTTTACCATGAAGAAGTAGAGGTTTACGAAATTTTTGATAATGATGGTTCGCATCTCGGACTGCTTTATATGGATAATTATCCGCGTCCTGGAAAACGTGCCGGAGCATGGTGTGGAACTTTCCGTAATGGTAGTTATGAGAATGGAAAAAAAATATATCCCATAGTAACCATAGTTACCAATTTTGCACGTCCGGTTGGTGATAAACCGCCAATGTGGACCTGGGATGAAGTAACTACATATTTTCATGAGTTTGGTCACGGACTTCATAATCTGTTTGCTGACGGACATTATCGCCGTACCAGTCGCGATGTACCCCGCGATTTTGTTGAATTGCCCTCTCAGGTACTTGAAAACTGGGCTGGAGAACCTGAAATATTAAAAACCTATGCCTTACATTATGAAACCGGCGAACCAATTCCTGATGAACTAATCAACAAGTTGAAGGAAAGCTCACATTTTAATCAGGGATTTGCTACTTCGGAATATATTGCTGCAGCAATTCTTGACATGGATTACCATACAATGGATATAAGCGGAGACCTTGATATAAGGGCTCTTGAGAATGCTTCCATGAAAAAGCTTGGTTTGATTGATGAAATTATTCCGAGATATAGAACAACATATTTTAGCCATATTTTCAGCGGGGGCTATGCTGCCGGTTATTATGTTTATTTATGGGCAGGAGTACTTGATGCTGATGCTTTTGAGGCATTCAAAGAAAGTGGCGATGTGTTCAACCCTGAGCTTGCTTCTTTATTCAGAAAGCATATTCTTGCTGAGAACTCGCTGGGCGAAGGTATGGAACAATATGTTAAGTTCCGTGGTAAAGAACCTTCAATTGATCCGCTGTTAAGGCAAAGAGGTCTGAAATAATAATACGTTACCTGATATGCTCGCGGAATCGTGATTAATCACCAAAACAAATTCCAATTCCGCGGGCAGTTTTCATCAAAGCATGATCCAGCGTAACAAGATTAGGCTTCTGAACAGCTTCTTTCAGGGTTACGCTTGTTATTTCGGGATGCCGGTATGACACCATTTTTCCGTAATCTTCATTCAAAGCCATTTCGAAGGCTTTGACTCCATATTGGGCTGCAAGAACGCGGTCGTAAGCCAGAGGAACACCTCCCCGCTGAAGATGCCCCAGTACAGTGGCTCTCATTTCATGAGTACAGCCTGCTAATTTCAGATCTTCAAGAAGTTTAAAGGCCACACCACCCAGCCGGAAGTTCCTGTAACCAATATTTTCAGATTTCGTACCCACCGGTTCACCACCAATAGGATGGGTACCTTCGGCAATTACAATATTTACAAAACCTCTTCCTTTTACAAAACGGGAATTGATCCTGTCAATAACTTTTTGAATGTCGTACGGGATTTCAGGAATAAGGCATATTTCAGCACCACCGGCTATTGCTGCATTAAGGGCGATCCATCCGGAATCGCGTCCCATAACTTCCATTATAAATACGCGATTATGACTGGCGGCAGTAGTTACTAATTTATCAACCGCTTCGGTTGCTATTTGAACTGCTGTTTGAAATCCGAATGTGAAATCAGTGGCTGATAGGTCGTTGTCAATTGTTTTAGGAACTCCAATAATGTTCAGTCCCTTCTCGTAAAGTGCCTGTGATATTCTTTGCGAACCATCGCCACCAATATTGACTACTACATCAATACCCAGATATTGAATTTTTCTTATCATTTCGTCACTGATATCTACTGTTGTCCAGCTTCCGTCATGTTGTTTTACAGGCCAATTAAATGGTCCTCCGCTATTGGTAGTTTGAATAATAGTTCCTCCCTGATAATGAATCCCGGCAACAACTTTTTCGTCTAATACAACTATTTCAGTTGGTTCGCGCAATATTCCGTTAAAAGCTTCTATGCTCCCCAGGACTTCCCAGTCTTTTTCCTGAGAAGCTCTTTTTACAATAGCTCTGATAACAGCGTTAAGCCCCGGGCAATCACCCCCACCGGTTACTATAAGCAATCTTTTCATTTCTTTTTCTTTGGTTTTTTTAAATTGCACTTTACTATGAATTAAACAGAAATGTTTTTTTGATCCTGAAGTTAACTGCTGATCATTGGTTTCTGTGTCAATTCGTTTAAGTTAATTTTATCTCTTATGATAATAGGTATTCATCAAGCAAAAGTACAATTTTACAAATAATACGAATTGTATTTACAAAATAGTCCAAGCTGTTTTGTAAATTACAATCGTTAATGCCGGTGGTTAAAACATTAAGAACAATTGAGCGAAGCGATAATTGGTCTGTTATATTTTTCCAATCGGTATAATATTTAAAAGTGTCTGGATTAAATTCAGGAACAAAAAAAGAGGCTGTCTCTAAAGGACAGCCTCTTCAACCACATTATTAACCAACCTTATGAAAACAAGGTATCTTAAACAACGCCCTGATCAACCATGGCGCTTGCTACTTTCATGAAACCTGCAATATTAGCACCTTTTACGTAATTAACAAAGCCATCAGACCCTTTACCATACTTAACGCAAGATGCATGAATATTGATCATAATTTCATGTAAGCGTTTTTCAACTTCTTCTGCTGTCCAGCTCAGTTTAAGAGCATTCTGGCTTTGTTCAAGGCCTGAAGTAGAAACACCACCGGCATTGGCAGCCTTTCCAGGAGCATAAAGAATTTTATTTTTCAGGAATATTTCAACAGCTTCAGGGGTGCATGGCATATTTGCACCTTCTGAAACTGCCATCACGTTATTATTAATCAGATTTTGGGCATCAGTGTCGTTCAGTTCATTCTGGGTTGCGCATGGCATAGCAATGTCGCATTTTACTTCCCACGGGCGTTTGCCGGCATGGAACTGAGCGTTAGGAAATTTCTTAGCATATGGTGAGCAAATATCTTGATTTGAAGCACGTAGCTCAAGCATATAGTCAATTTTTTCTCCTGATATTCCATCAGGATCATAGATGTATCCGTCAGGTCCTGAGATTGTTACAACTTTACCTCCAAGTTGTGTGACTTTTGTAACAGTACCCCATGCAACATTACCAAAACCAGAAACAGCAACTATCTTGCCTTTAAATGTATCACCTTTGGTTTTCAGCATTTCCTGACAGAAATAAGCATTACCAAAACCTGTAGCTTCAGGACGAATCAAGCTGCCACCCCAGTTACGTCCTTTTCCGGTTAACACACCATGATGCTCAAGGGTAAGCTTTTTGTACATACCATACATGTATCCAACTTCTCTACCACCAACTCCAATATCTCCGGCAGGAATATCAATATCCGGTCCTATGATTCTCCAGAGTTCAAGCATGTATCCATGGCAGAAACGCATAATTTCATTGGGTGATTTACCTTTGGGATCAAAATCTGAACCACCTTTTGCACCACCCATTGGAAGTGAAGTCAGGCTGTTTTTGAAGATTTGTTCGAAGCCCAAAAACTTCAAAATGCTAAGGTTAACACTGGGATGAAAACGAATGCCTCCCTTGTAGGGTCCTATGGCATTATTATACTGAACTCTGTAACCAAGGTTTACATGAGCTTTTCCGTTGTCGTCAACCCAAGGAACTTTAAAAGTTAAAATCCTGTCAGGTTCAACAAGGCGCTCAATTATGCCTGCAGTTTCAAACTGTGGGTTTTGATTATAAATTTCTTCAATTGATTCCAATACCTCGTGGATTGCCTGCAGGTACTCTTTTTCACCGGGATGTTTCATCTCCAGGTTGGCCATGATTTTTTTCAGATCCATGATAAATTAATTTTAATAGTTAGAGTATAATGTGAATTATGTAACAATGTGAAAAAATTAACAATGCAAAGTTATAATATTTTCGGTTATGTCAAAGCATAATATGAAAATATTTTTTTAACCGAAATCCGGCAATGTGTTAGTGTTAATTACAGTGCTGATATTGAATGTATTGCGATTTTATTGGATCGGACTTGTGTTAACTCAGAGAAGCTTTTATAAATTTAAGGATCCTTGATATCATAGTTTTCTCTGTCTTGTAACCTCATATAAAAACATTCCCGCAGCTACTGAAACATTTAATGAGGCTACCTGACCCTGCATGGGTATCATAGCTTTTTCATCACAAAAACGGAGATATTCAGGAGAAATTCCACTTTCTTCTGAACCAATTATCAGTGCAAGAGGATCAGTAAGATTCATCTGCCAGATTGATTTTTCGGCTTTTTCACTTGCTGCAATAATCTTTAAACCGCTTTCTTTCAAAAAAATCAATGTTAATTTCAGGTTCATACTCCTTGCTACCGGAATATTCATCAATGCTCCTGACGAGGTTTTAATGGTATCAGCATTTATCTGAGCCGAGCCTCTTGCCGGTATTACAAGGGCATGAACTCCCAGACATTCGGCAGTACGTGCAATTGCACCCATATTTCTAACATCGGTTATGCGATCAAGTACCAGTATTAGGGGCGATTCGCCAGATTCATAAACTGCCGGAATAATGGCTTCAATTGACTGGAACTGAATAGGAGAGAGGAAAGCGATTATACCCTGGTGGTTGCCTCTGCTTATGCGGTTCATTGCATTTATCGGCAGATATTGTACCGGTACTTTTAGTTGACCCAGTATCTTTCTTATTTCCGGAAGCCATTCACCATGAATGTTTTGCTGTATGATAACCTTTTCGAGTTCCCTGCCTGCCTGAATTGCTTCAGTAACCGGATGAACCCCATAAATTATGTTTTCTAATTTTCTGACACCGCTATTCTTATTCATCATCATCTTCATTTAATAAATATTGCGAGGGCATACTTTTTAAAGACTTCACTCCAAGTTTTTTCAATCTTTCAGCCCTTCTGATAAGATTTCCTTTTCCGGTTGATAACTTTTTGTTAGCCTCATCGTAAGTTTTTGATAAGGTATTTAACTGGTTGCCAATTTTTTGCATGTCTTCAATAAAGTTTACGAATTTATCGTACAGCCCTCCTCCCTGTCTGGCTATTTCAAGCGCATTTTGTGTTTGTTTCTCTTGCTTCCAGATGGATGAAACAGTCTTAAGTGTAGCCAGTAGGGTAGTGGGACTCACCAAAACGATTTTGCGTTCCCATGCATATGAAAACAGGTCGGGATCGCGTTGTAGAGCTGCACTAAAAGCAGGCTCAACAGGCAGGAAGAGCAATACAAAATCGGGAGTATCAAAATTGTGGGCTGCCTGATAGTTTTTATCACTCAGTCCTTTAATATGATTGCGTACCGATGCAACATGCTGATTGATATATTTCTCTTTTTCTTTGGGGTTCTCACTACTGACAAAACTTTCGTATGCCAGTAACGATACTTTTGAATCAATTATCAAATGCTTGTTTTCAGGTAAATAGATCACAACGTCCGGACGCAGGATCTGCCCTTCTTCATCGCGTGTGCTTACCTGAGTTTCGTATTCACTACCTTTGGTTAAGCCTGAGCGTTCCAGTACTCGTTCCAGCACTATTTCGCCCCAATTGCCCTGCTTTTTTGTATCTCCCTTCAGTGCTCTGGTGAGATTTTCAGCATCTTCACTTAGTTTCCGGTTCAGCTCAAAAAGATTTTTCACCTCCTGTTTCAAACTTATTTTATCATGTCTTTCCACATCATATGCATCCTGAACTTTTTTTTCAAAAGTCTGTAATCTCTCTTTTAATGGATTTATAAGCTCATTTAGGTTTTTACCACTCGTTTGTACAAATTCCTGACTATGTTGTTTAAAAATCTTATTGGCAAGGTTTTCGAATTCAGTTGTGAATTTCTGTTGCAATTCTGTTAGTTCATCCTTTTGTTTTTCAAGGCGTTCCTGCAATTGTTCCTGCATTGTCTGCATGCGGGCAATATCCGAGTTTTTTTTATTTAATTGCTCCCGGAGCATTATTGTTTCTGCATCAGCCTTTTCTTTTTCATTATTTAAATTTGAGATTCGCTCTTCGAATATACCAATCCGGTTTTCCAGCTCAAGGGAGGAAGTAAGCTTTTCTTTTTCAAGAACCTGCAAAATATTTTGATGGCTCATTAATTTTTTTCGGTAGTTTGAACCCAAAACTATGTAAGCAATGAGAAAACCAATAATTGCTGCTCCTGTGATATATATTATTTCCATAGTCGTTTTATTAATGACGAAATATAGCAATATGCAAAAGTAAGTAATTTTGACCGCTGTATTGGTTTGCTGTCAGGGTTTTAGTTATGAGTAATGAACAGACGGTAATATTTTAGAAAAATGATAAGCGATTAAACATTTTCACGTATTATTTAGTTTGATATTTTTGAAGCCTGTAAAGTAAGTCTTTTTTTGAGGCTTTTAAATTTCTGAATATTTGAAATGCCATTTTCATTTGTCGTTTTAAGAAGTATTAGATTATTTATGGAAATTGCATTTTAAACCGGTTTTTATAAAAAGAAATTAATCTTTGGTATAACAATAAAGTTTTTAATACATGTCATTGAACCCTAATAATTTAAAAAGAACCTTAAAAGCAGGTAATAAAGAATTTACCTACTGGAGTCTAGCAGCGCTGCAGGAACAAGGCTTTGCTATTAATAAACTGCCTTTTTCTATCCGCGTCTTGCTTGAAAATGTTTTACGGAATTTTGATGATTTTGCAATCACAAAAGAAAATATTGAAACCATTCTTTCATGGAGCCCCAAAGCTTCTGATAAGGATATACCTTTCAAGCCTGCTCGTGTATTAATGCAGGATTTCACCGGAGTTCCGGCAGTTGTGGATATTGCATCGATACGCGCTGAAGTTGCCCGTAAAGGTAAAGACCCTGATAAGATAAATCCACTTATACCTGTTGATCTGGTAATAGACCACTCGGTTCAGGTTGATTATTTTGGAACTTCGGATTCATACAAAAAAAATGTTGACCTTGAATACAAACGCAATGCAGAGCGGTACAGATTTCTGAAATGGGCACAAAAAGCTTTTAATAATTTTTCGGTGGTGCCTCCGGGCATGGGTATCTGTCATCAGGTAAACCTTGAATATCTTGCCAGCGGGGTTATTGAAAAAGATGGTACACTTTTTCCCGATACTCTTGTTGGAACCGATTCGCACACGCCTATGGTAAATGGCATTGGCGTTATTGCCTGGGGTGTTGGTGGTATTGAAGCTGAAGCTGCACTTCTCGGGCAGCCAATTTATTTCATCATGCCCGAAGTGGTGGGTTTGAAACTTACCGGAAAATTGCAGGCAGGAACCACTTCAACTGATCTGGTTCTTACCATTACCGAGTTGTTGCGTAAACATAAGGTAGTTGGTAAGTTTGTTGAGGTTTTTGGTTCGGGGCTCGACACACTTACAGTTCCTGACAGAGCCACAATCTCTAATATGTCACCCGAATTTGGATGCACTGTAACCTATTTTCCTATTGATGACCACACCCTTGATTATATGCGCAAGACAAACCGCCCCGAACAGCTTGTAAAGCAGGTTGAAGCATATACAAAGGCAAATATGCTGTGGCGAATCAATGAATCGGATATTGTTTACAGCAGCCTTGTGGAGTTGGATATGAGTACTGTTGAACCGGCTTTATCCGGACCAAGAAGACCACAAGATAAAATAACCGTAAGGGAGCTTTCAGATAAATTTGGCAGTTTATTGAAAACATTCCCTAAATATGCCGGTGCATCTGACGAGGAGATCAAACAAGTATCAGAAGGTAATGCAGATAATAAAGTCAGAGACGGGTCGATAGTTATTGCAGCTATTACTTCCTGTACTAATACATCAAATCCAAGTGTTATGCTTGGCGCAGGTTTGGTTGCCAAAAAAGCTCGTGAATATGGTCTTAATGTGAAACCCTGGGTGAAAACATCGTTGGCACCTGGTTCAAAAGTTGTTACCGATTATCTGATGAAAGCCGGTTTACTTAGCGAACTCGAAGCGCTGAAGTTTAATGTGGTTGGTTATGGATGCACAACCTGTATTGGAAATTCAGGACCATTACCTGATGACATTGCCCGCGAAGTAGATCAAAACGAGCTAATTGTAGCATCAGTACTTTCAGGGAACAGGAATTTTGAGGCACGTATTCACTCTCAGGTGAAAATGAATTTCTTAATGTCGCCAATGCTGGTAGTGGCTTATGCTATTGTCGGAAAGATTGATATTAATCTTTTTTCAGAACCTTTGGGCTATGATCCGAACCAAAACCCTGTATATCTGAAAGATATATGGCCATCGGGTGAGGAGATCAGCGATGTAATGAAAAAGGTTTTGTCGCCAGTTGATTTTGCAAACAGTTATGATGAAATTTTTGAAGGCGATGAGCAATGGCAGAAACTCGAAGTTCCTCAAGGCAAGATATATCATTGGGACGAAAAATCCACATATATACGTGAGGCACCATTTTTTAAAGGTATTAAAGAAGAAGTTACTGAACCTGTTGATATTACCGGTGCAAGAGTGTTGTTGAAACTTGGTGATTCTATTACAACCGATCATATTTCGCCTGCTGGTTCATTCTCAGAAAATACTTCTGCCGGCAAATATCTTTTGGAGAGAGGAATTGCAAAAAGTGATTTCAATTCATACGGTTCGAGACGTGGAAACGATGAGGTAATGGTGCGCGGCACATTTGCCAATGTGCGTATAAATAATCAGTTGGCAGATATCGAAGGCGGATTTACAAAACATATTCCATCAGGCAAACAAATGTCAGTATTTGAAGCATCAACTCTTTATAAGGCTGAGAATACCCCCTTGATAGTACTGACAGGAAAGGAATATGGCAGCGGTTCGTCACGCGACTGGGCTGCGAAAGGTGCTAACCTGCTTGGCATCAAAGCGGTAATTGCTGAAAGCTATGAACGAATACACCGAAGTAATCTTGTTGGGCTGGGTATATTGCCTTTGCAATATCAGGAAGGACAAAACGCTGATAGCCTTGGCATTACTGGAAATGAGAAATTCAGTATTACCGGGATTTCTGACGGGTTACATCCGATGAAAACTTTGCAAATTATTACAGACAATGATTCAGGTAATAGTTTGCAGTTCGACGTAATTTGCAGGCTGGATTCCGAAATAGAAGCGGAATATTATAAGAATGGCGGGATTCTGCACTACGTATTACGCCAGTTTCTGAAACATGATTGATAATTGACATTGCTAATTTCAGCTTATACGATTTGTATTTACAAAATAGTCCAAGCTGTTTTGTAAATTACAATCGTTAATGCTGGTGGTTAAAACATTCAGAACAATTGAGCGGAGCGATTATACGAATTGTATTTACAAAACAGTCCAAGCTGTTTTGTAAATTACAATCGTTAATGCCGGTGGTTAAAACATTAAGAACAATTGAGCGGAGCGATAATTGGTCTGTTATATTTTGCCATCCGGTAAAATTGGTCTATTATATTTTTCCAATCGGTGTTACACCTCCATAAGGCGGATAAGTCAGGGAGATTGGAAAAGTTGTTTATAAACAGCCTTTTTATCTCATGTTCATAATAATATTAACCGTGCTAACTCCATCAGTAATATCAATAATTCCATCTTGGTTTAAATCGGCATTTTCAAAGCAGAATGGATGAGGAATGTTTCCAAGAATATAGTTTAACATACTTACTACATCCTGAATGTTTACTTCACCATCGCAGTTTGCATCGCCGGGTAAAAACACAGGTTCATCCAATAAAGTTATAACGCCATCAGATGTATCCAAAGGAAGGAGCGGAACATCAAGTGTACTTAAAAAGGCATTTAAAAGGTTTAATTGATAAATTCCGGCTTGTGAAGGAGTGTTTAATATGAAAGAAATATTAACCAAAACAGGAACTGGAGGGTCAAGTGCGAAACCTGTCACTCTCAAAATTGTACTGTTGGGTAAAATACGGGCGAACAAATCAAGACCGGGTGCATTTGTACTAATTGAATTATTCACATATGAAAAGCCCTCAGGTATGGAAATATCAAATTGGAATGCAAAATACTGAATTTCACTTTGAATATGTATATCAATTACCATTGTTGAATCTGTAAAGCCAATAGCATTATCTATTATGACGGAACTCTGTTCCTGTGCTTTTACATTAAGCGTAAAAAGGATAAAGCAACCAACAAGCGTTAGTTTTAGGCGAAAAGGTAATATTTTTTTCATGACTTTTAGTTTTTAGATTTATAATAATTTTGAACTAATTCAAATAAGTCGCTGGCAAGCACGGCACTGTTAGCTATTGTTTTATTTTGGCTTTCTAAAAGAGAAAGTATCACTTCAGAAGCCTGCTGAGAAGGTAGAGCATCTTTGTTGTTTATACTCCATATAGTTTGAAGTGTGAAAGCCTTAATGAAATATGTATTGTCCTCAATGCTTTCAACAGGGTATTTAATGTCAGATGTAATATTACTTATTATTTCTTTCCAGTATTGAAATTCATCAGGTTCAAATATAACATTTAAATTATTAATTATCATCAAATACTCAGGCTTAAACATAGGAGCAAGTTGTGATATCATATTATCATCAGCGTGATAATAAAAAATTTTATTTTCTTTGAATTCTACTGTTGCAAACGGTGTAATCCAATCATTGTTTTGCTGAGCAAAACTATTAAAGGACAAAACTAAAATCATTATTGTAAGTATTCTCATAATTGAATTTATTAGATTTGTTTATACATGTTAATTTATATATAATTAAACTACATATTAATATATAATAAATTTTTCTTTTCCAACAGGCTTGCCTTCACTAAATAATATTGCAATATATATTCCGGGCTTCCAGTTTATTGTATTCAGAGATATTTCTTGCCGACCTTTTAATGAAATAGTCTCAGATTGTTGCAGACCAAGCATATTGAAACATTTTAATTCTAAATTTTGATATTGCCGAGCGTTTTTAAATGTAAAACTAAGATGATCTTTTGCTGGAGAAGGATAAATAGTAATAATAAGATTTTGATCATTTGGTTTTGATTCTGAGAGATCTTCAGTTCCTAATACAATATCACAATCATTAAGATAAATAAACCCACTTTGTGGAGGACCTGAAGGACAAAGACTGTCGTAGGTGAAATTACCGGTATATGCTGTGTCGTACTCCAGGTTGAGATTGCATCTTGCCAGATAAATATCATAATCAATGTGAGAATTTCTATAAGTAAGATTTCTAAGGTACTTGCCTGAGGGCAGTGGTTTAATTATTTGCACATTGAACGGGACTAATTGTTGATAAACGTAATAATCAATCAAATTCAAATCTTTATTAATTTCAAAACCATCAAACAATAATTCGGCTTTTATAAGATCTAATTGAGACCATGATGTATTTCCAAAAACCGACATTATTACTATCATAGAATCCACTGAAGCCATATTGTGGAACCATCCTGCATTATATTGTTCATTTATATTTTTGAAATCAAATTTAATATACCCCAATTCGTTTCCTTCAGCATTGAATTTCATCAATATCCCATACATTCCTGTTTCAGTTAAAGAATATTTATAACCGGGACACCAGAAGTTACCATCGGGGTCTTCTATCATGCCATTTCTTGCTGCGCCTATTATTGTATCATTAATTCCATAAGGAAGTACCCATTCTTCGTTTCCATCACTATCAGATAAAGCAAAAAAAGGTCTTACCCAATAAACGCCATCTGGTTCCCATGGATGTTTCCAGTAGCCATATCCGCTGATTAAGTATTTATTATCAGAAGTAATAATCAAATTTGTTGGATTGTTCTCAACTGATTCCGGGTAATCAAGTATGTTAACAAAAGGTTTTATCCAAAGTATTTCGCCATTTGCATTGAGCTTAATAAGATGTGTGATTTCATATGGATTTTGCCCTAAGTCATCAATAAGAACTACTATGTCGCCGTTATCAAGCTCTTTTAAGTGTTCGGCAGAAGGATTCATTTCAGATTGGCTTACAAAACTTTTACACCATTCACTTTCTCCACAAGCATTTAATTTCAATACAAATGCTGCAGAAATTTCATTTCCAGCTATTCTGCCACAAACTAAAATACCACCATCACGTGATTGTTCAATAGAATATGGTGTAACATAACCCATGTAACCAAGCGAGAGTATTCTATCCCACAAAACTTCACCATTAATATTTGTTTTAATCAGCCAGCCCCATCTCTCATTATAATTATAATTAGGATGATAATTTCCACAAATTAAATAACCTTTATCATAAGTTTCAATCACATCACAGGCACGAACATATATATTATGTAATCCATAAAACTTAGGCCAGATTTGAGCAACCGAAGACAATGATAGAATTATCAGACATAAAGAAAAAAAATAACTATTTTTCATAATTCATGTATTAAAAACTCCCTGTGCTTGTTAAAACAAGCACAGGGAGTTTAATGATTAGTGAACAATTAAGCGCTTAGTTTCAATAATACGATTACTGTAGTAAATACTAATAATATAAGTGCCGGGCTTATAATCGCTTAGTGGGAAAACAACCTGATCTCTGTTCTTTTGCAAAGACATGGTTTCAATGATTTTACCCTCAATACCGGTTACAGTTAAAAATGCCTGAGCATTAATCAGATTAAAGCCTTGTAAATCGTAGTTAATAATTACGAAATCTTTTGCCGGATTGGGATGCAATATTATCACCTCATCCTGCTGTGTAACATTTGAACGCTTTCTATGCTTTACAAGGTCAGACTTATTAAAATCAGGTAGGGGGATTTCAGGTTCATATTCAACAATGCTATGGGCAACAAGAATATTGCGTGCATAATTGCTTGCCGGCTTTGAGCCATTATCCATCATATCCAATAGCCATGCCACTGTGGTGCTATCAGGCAAATAAATACTTTTCCCCTGTTGCCTGAGCGCCTCAGTTTTAGAAACGAAAGTAATAATATCATTATGAGCTATAAGTTTTTCTGAATCAAGACTGAACGTAGTAGGAATTGAGTTTAGAATATCCAATGCAGCAACATTATTGCCTTGCTCCTGCCTTATAAAGGCTGCCTGATACCATTGATGCAATGAATTATCTGCAAGCAGAATGTTAATAATAGTATCCTTAGAGGATGCAGTATTATAATTTAAGTACAAATGTATCAATTGTTTTTGATACTCAGCTTCTTTGTTTCTGTAGTATGAAAAAGTAGCTTGTAGATTTTCAAAAACCGAAACAATATCACGACCTTCAAGTATTTCATCCCACATATAATCAGGTAAGGCTTGAAATCGTTGTTCAAGCAAATCTAAGAGTTCATTGCTTTTGGCGCTGTGGGGGTTTGCAACAAGTATATTGCGTATCATTGCATCAATAAGCACGTTTTCTTTTTCAATTGCTGAAGCTAATACTTTGTTGCTTATATAAGGTGAACTCGACATTAGCTCATTGTAGACTTCCAAACTTTGCCAGGGTGCACTCGTGCTTACATTCCAATATAATGCTTCGGTATCGCCAGCATCTTTCAGCGCATTGATCACAGTGTTAACAGCTTCAGCCTGTTGCTTGGCATCAGCTATCAAAAATCTTAATTGTCCTTCGTTGAATCCTCCGCCGGGCGGATTAATATTGGAAGGACAACTATCATCACCCCATGCAGCATCTTTATTTTCTTCCTTCGTTACACCTGATATGTATTTTGGTTCTAACCTATCTTCTCCATTTTTAATACCATGATAATAATAATAAATATGCTCACATAAATTACGTATATCCGAATCTTTTGGTGAATACCAGCTAAAAATATTACCGGCAGGAGCATCGGGTAATGGTGCTGGAGAACCCTGGTAAGGTGCTATTCCTAAGTTATTTGCACCATTTGCAAGTACAAGAATGTCCCGCTGATTATTATCAAATTCATTACAACGAATTGTTAAACCATTAGAGGAATTTGCATCTCTGTTATTGCCTTGTGATAGAACCGATATATAATTATCTTCAAACCAGTTTTTGTAAAGAGTATTTCTTGCTTCGCCTGTGTCAAGAAATATGATTCCCGCCCAAAATTGATCAAAAACGTTTTCTTCAATTCTAAATCCGGCAGCATCATCATCTATCCGTATGCCAACAAAACCAGCTAAAAACTGATTTCTGATTACAATAAAATCATTAATTCCACTTGAATATATTCCATATACATTACCGTTAAAATATGCTGAGTCAACAAGAAAAGATTTGTTTGTTTCAGTACCTAAGACCATAATTCCATAACCGAGATCTTCGAATTTACTAATACGGACATTTTGACAAGGCTGATATAAATCAAGACAATAATCTAAAACTTTGAAGCTTGAATTTAGGCTAATTATTCCTGATACAGGTGTAATTTGTCTATCAAGATAGGTATTAATAAAATGGTTTCCTTCAGTAAGAATGCCGCTAACGCCAACTAATTTAATAAACGCTTCAGGATCAATATCAGGTATTATTGTAGATGTGAAATAAAAGTTACAGTTCTTAAAGTAGCTTAGATTATCCCTTGGTTCATCGTTAACAGGATGAAAGTTTTCGTACTCAGGAAGATAAACACCAATTTTATTATTACGGAACTCTGAGGAATGTGCCATAATAATACCACCAGTATAACCGGGTTCTATAGGAATAATTGGAAATCCGTCAATATTTTTATAATCAAATTCATCATCTGTTTTTCCTGCCAGTACTCCAATAAAAGCATTCATTACCAAAGCACCATTAGTAAAGCTTGCTTTTCCCTGATAAAGATACCCACTAGGATGTGATGAATATTGGCTTTTATCAGAACGCCCCCATACTTCTATACCGGGCCATAAACTATTTGAATTCAGATTTGTTAAAACACCTCCATCTACTGTTAATTTTCCTCCTCTTTTAACAATAAGCTTAGCATCCGGAGCAAACCTTACAGTTGATTCAATTGTAAGTACTGCACCTGGTTCTATTTGAATACCATAATCAATATCCTGATTGCTGGTCCATGTTTCGTTACCTGTAATAATTACGATACCCTGTGCCATAATTGTAAAAGCAATACACAGGATAAAGTTTATTGTTAATATGTATTTGATTGTTTTCATGTTTGTATGAGTTTAAATTAAATTAAAATATTTCCATTCTTTCGGTAAATTATAATTACACTAAGGAGGAAACAGTTTCTCATACAAAATGGTTTTACTTGTATGAACGGTAAATATATAGGGGAAGCTACTGCGTAACATAAGTTAAAATATATGCCATTAAGATAATACAGAAAAGTGAAAAGCAAGCAAAATATCCTCGATTTTTGAGAAGTGATTTTATTTTCCAATAAACTTCATTAACAAAACAGGATTTAAGATTAGTCTGTTATTTCAGTTTTTCTATCTCCGGTTCAAAATAATATTAACCGTGTTAACTCCATCAGTAATATCAATAATTCCATCTTGGTTTAAATCGGCATTTTCAAAGCAGAATGGATGAGGAATATTTCCAAGAATGTAGCTTAACATACATACTACATCCTGAATGTTTACTTCACCATCACAGTTTGCATCGCCGGGTAAAAACACTGGTTCATCCAATAAAGTTATAACGCCATTTAAAATATTCAAAGGAAGGAACGTACCATCAAGTGTACTTAAAATGGCATCTAAAAGGTTTAATTGATAAATTCCGGCTTGTGAAGGAGTGTTTAATATGAAAGAAATATTAACCAAAAAAGGAACTGTGGCAGTATGTGGTATACCTTCCACTCTCAAAATTGTACTGTTGGGCAAAATACCGGCATGTATACTAAAATCAGGTGGATTTATACTAATTGAATTATTCACATATGAAAAGCCGTCAGGTATTGAAATATCAAATCGGAATACAAAATACTGAATTTCACTTTGAATATGTATATCAATTACCATTGTTGAATCTGAAAAGCCAATAGCATTATCTATTATGACGGAACTCTGTTCCTGTGCTTTTACATTAAGCGTAAAAAGGATAAAGCAACCAACAAGCGTTAGTTTTAGGCAAAAAGGGAATATTTTTTTCATAACTTTTAGTTTTTAGATTTATAATAATTTTGAACTAATTTAAATAAATCGCTAGCAAGCACAGCACTGTTAGCTATTGTTTTATTTTGGTTTTCTGAAAGAGAAAGTATCACTTCAGAAGCCTGTTGAGAAGGCAGAGCATCTTTATTGTTTATACTCCATATAGTTTGAAGTGTGAAAGCCTTAATAAAATATGTATTGTCCTCAATGCTTTCAACAGGGTATTTAATATCAGATGTAATATTACTTATTATTTCTTTCCAGTATTGAAATTCATCAGGCTTAAATATAACATTTAAATTATTAATTATCATCAAATACTCAGGCTTAAACATAGGAGCAAGTTGTGATATCATATTATCATCAGCATGATAATAAAAAATTTTATTTTCTTTGAATTCTACTGTTGCAAACGGTGTAATCCAATCATTGTTTTGCTGAGCAAAACTATTAAAGGACAAAACTAAAATTAATATTGTAAGTATTCTCATAATTGAATTTATTAGATTTGTTTATTCATGTTTAATTTATATAATTAAACTACATATTAATATACAATAAATTTTTCTTTTCCAACAGGCTTGCCTTCATTAAATAATACTGCAATATATATGCCTGGTTGCCAGTTCATTATATTTTGAGATATTTCTTGCCGACCCTTTAATGAAATAGTCTCAGATTGTTGCAAACCAAGCATATTGAAACATTTTAATTCTAAATTTTGATATTGCTGAGCGTTTTTAAATGTAAAACTAAGATGATCTTTTGCTGGAGAAGGATAAACAGTAATAATAAGATTTTGATCATTTGACTTTATTTCTGAGAGATTTTCAGTTCCTAAAATAATATCACAATCATTAAGATAAATAAACCCACTTTGCTGGGGACCAGAAGTGCAAAGACTGTCGTAAATGAAATTACCGGTATATGCTGTGTCGTACTCCAGGTTGAGATTGCATCTTGCCAGGTAAATATCATAGCCAATTCGAGAACTTTTATAAGTAAGACTTCTAATGTACTTACCTGAAGGCAGAGGTTTAATTATTCGCGCATTGAACGGGGCTACTTGTTGAACAACGTAATAATCAATTAAATTCAAATCTTTATTAATTTCAAAACCATCAAACAATAATTCGGCTTTAATAAGATCTAATTGAGACCATGATGTATTTCCAAAAACTGACATTATTACTATCATAGAATCCACTGAAGCCATATTGCTGAACCATCCTGCGTTATATTGTTCATTTATATTTTTGAAATCAAATTTAATATACCCCAATTCATTTCCTTCCGTATTGAATTTCATCAATATCCCATAAATTCCTGTTTCAGTTAAAGAATATTTATAACCGGGACACCAGAAGTTACCATCTAAGTCTTCTATCATGCCTTGTCTTGCTTCTCCTATAATTGTATCATTAATTCCATAAGGAAGTACCCATTCTTCGTTTCCATCACTATCTGATAAAGCAAAAAAAGATCTTAACCAATAAACACCATCTGGTTCCCATGGATGTTTCCAGTAGCCATATCCGCTGATTAAGTATTTATTATCGGAAGTAATAATCAAATTTGTTGGATCGTTCTCAGCTGATTCCGGATAATCATGTATGCTAACAAAAGGTTTTATCCATAGTATTTCGCCATTAGCATTGAGCTTAACAATTTGTATGGTTTTTTCATATTGGGTTTGCTCAAAGTTATTAACAAGAACTACTATATCGCCATTATCAAGCTCTTTTAAGACTCCGGCAGAAGGAAGAAATATTTCAGATTGTTTTACAAAACTTTTACACCATTCACTTTCTCCACAAGCATTTAATTTCATTACAAATGCTCCATAACTTTCATTTTGCGCTGTTACGCCACAAATTAAAATACCACCATCACGTGATTGTTCAATAGATAGTGGTGTAACGTAACCCATGTTACCAAGCGAGAGTATTCTATCCCATAAAACTTCACCATTTATATTAGTTTTAATAAGCCAGCCCCATTTTTGATTTTGATTATAATTAGGATAATACCTTCCACAAATTAAATACCCCTTATCATAAGTTTCAATTACATCACTGAGATGAACCCCTATATTATGTAGTCCATAAAACTTAGGCCAGGTTTGTCCGTACAACAATGAAATAGGTAGCAATATAAGACAAAATATTGTATATAAATTTATTTTTTTCATGTTTGTATGAGGTTAAATAAAATTAAATAAAAACATTTCCATTCTTTCTGTAAATTATAATTACACTAAGGAGGAAATAGGTTCTCATACAAAGTGGTTTTACTTGTATGAACAGTAAATATATAGGGGAAGCTACTTTGAAATAACTGCGTAACTGCGTAACTGCGTAACTGCGTAACTGCGTAACTGCGTAACTGCGTAACTGCGTAACTGCGTAACTGCGTAACATAAGTTAAAATTTGGGTGCTAAGATAATACAAAAAACCGAGAAATCCGCAAATTAGTTAAAAAAATTGCGTATTAATTTATTATTGTATTATTAAAGGCGGATTAGTCAGGAGGGAATAATAATGTATTTTGTCTTTAAGCCTGTTGTATAAATCCTTGATGTGTGCTTAAAAACCTGTTGAAGCAAACTCTAAAAGGCTCTTGTTTTTACAAGAAATAAGTTTCATCCTATCCGTCTTAATGCGACAAACTTAGATTTTTTGCTCAACAACTAATTGAGTATCAGTGAGATGTTTTTGACGCTTCGAAAAGCCGGACAAGTCGGGACAGGTTTTTGGTTCATAAGAAATCCAATTACCTGATATGCAGAGTTTGTCAGACTCTTTCAATAACCATTGCAATACCTTGCCCTACTCCTATACACATAGTACACAAGGCTTTATTCAACTTATAATGGTGTAGCTGATGTACGGCAGTAGTAACTATTCTTGCACCGCTCATTCCTAATGGATGACCTAAAGCAATTGCTCCGCCCCAGCGGTTCACCCTCGGATCATCGTCGGCTATGCCCAGTTGGCGTGTACAACCCAGTGATTGTGCTGCAAAAGCTTCGTTAAGCTCAATGATATCAATCTGATCAAGTGTTAGGTTTAAGCGTGACAAAAGTTTTTTGGTGGCAGGAACAGGACCCAACCCCATAACACGAGGCAATACTCCGGCAACTGACATTCCCAGAATTTTTGCTTTTGGAACCAGATTATACTTTTTTACAGCTTCTGCTGATGCTATTATCAATGCTGCTGCTCCATCGTTCACTCCTGAAGCATTACCTGCTGTTACACTTCCATCAGCCCGGGCAACAGGTTTTAATGTGGAAAGCTTCTCAAGCGAGGTAAGTCTCGGATGTTCATCGGTATCAACAACCACAGGATCTCCTTTGCGTTGCGGAATTATCACAGGGATTATTTCATATGAGAACAAATTATTTGTTTGTGCATAATTGGCTTTTTCCTGACTTCGTTGTGCAAATTTATCCTGATCTTCACGGCTTATTTCATATTCTCTTGCAATATTTTCGGCTGTTTCAATCATTGATTCTGTTCCGTATTTTTTGTCAAGCTCCTTATTTATAAATCTCCAGCCAATTGTTGTATCATACATTTTCATTGATCTTGAAAATGCGATTGTAGCTTTTTCAATTACCAATGGCGCTCTCGACATGCTTTCAACTCCTCCGGCAATAATCAGTTCGGCTTCTTCTGCTCTTATAGTACGAAATGCAGTTCCAATGGCATCCATTCCTGAGCCACACAATCTGTTGATTGTTGCACCGGGGATTGTTTCAGGCAAACCGGATATAAGTACCGCCATACGTGCTACATTGCGGTTGTCTTCTCCCGCCTGATTGGCACATCCAAATAAAACATCGTCAATTTCACTTTGTACTATTCCCGGATTTCTTTCAATTACTGATTTAATGGTGATAGCAGCCAGATCGTCGGGTCTAACTGATGATAAATTGCCTCCATAACGTCCTACCGGTGTTCGGATCGCATCACAAATAAAAACTTCTTTCATCTTAATATTAATGTTTAGGCTTTAACTGAATCTAATTTAGGTTTAATAAGTCTGAATCCTTTTTCTATGGCTTCAGATAAACGATCAACTTCTTTCTGTGTGATAGCAGTCGAAAACATACACGAACAGGTGTTGATCATCATTATATTTTCCTTATAATACAGGTAATCAAGTAGTTCATTTATCAGCGTTGATATCTCTTTTGGCTGAAAGACGTTGCGATAAGTACTTGGTGGTGTTTCGCTCAGGTGTATGCGGAACATTGAACCTGCACCGGTGATTGAAGCTGCAATACCGGTTACACTGATTGCTTCTTTTATCTGCTTAATGGCTGTTTGAGTAATGGTATTAATTTTTTGAACCGCTTCTTTATCAAATAATTCCATAGCAACTCTGCCAGCAGTTGTAGTAATTGGATTTGCCGAGAAAGTTCCTGAATGAGGGAATAATAATTTACTTTCAGTAGGATCCAGTATTTTCATAATATCGGCTCTGCCTCCAAATGCACCTACCGGAAAACCACCGCCTATGATTTTACCCAATGCAGTGAGATCAGGTTTGACTTTATGGGCTTGTTGTGCACCTTCATAATTTACACGCAGTGTTATTACTTCGTCATAAATCAATAAAGCTCCATTTTTTCTTGTCCAGTTATAAAGAGCTTCAATAAATTCGTTAGTTGCAGGGAACATTCCAATGCGGTGCGGAACCGGATCAATGAGGATAGCAGCAATATGTTCAGCTTGTGTATCAAGAATTTTTATTGCTCTTTCAGTATCATTAAATGGTATGATAATAACGTCATCCAATACACCTTGTGGGGTGCCATGGGCAAGAGGAACGCTGTTTGGCTTGTTGATGTCGCCCCAGTTAGTTGGATTTGCCGTCTGGCTGATTTCGGCATAATCGTAGGTGCCATGATATGCTCCTTCGCATTTTGCAATTTTTGGTCGTCCGGTAAATGCTCTTGAAGCTTTTATCATTGCCATTACAGCTTCAGTTCCCGAATTGACAAAACGTAGTTTTTCCATACTTTTTACACGATGCGAAAGCAACTTGGCAAATTCTACTTCCGCTTCGGTAGCCATTGTGTATGCAGTACCTTTCTGAAGTTGTTCAGTAACTGCTTCAACGATGGCAGGATGAGCGTGCCCGTGGATCAGCGATGCCATATTATTTGCAAAATCAATGCGTTTTGCTCCATCAATATCAGTTACATAGCAACCTTTGGCATGAGCAACATAGTTTGGGTAAGGCCTGCGGAATATCGTGTTACGACTTACACCCCCTGGTATTACTTCTATAGCCTTTTTGTAAATTTCTTCGCTAGATTTGTTTGTAGTCATTGTTTATAATTTTAGAGTTTGGATTTTATTTTAAGTTTTATGTAATTAAAAGAACACAGGCAGGAGAATCTGGATTTATGGTTCTGAATTTTCCTGCCTGAATAGAATAAATGTTTTGACTTTAATATTTGATTTTGCCCTTGTTAATTTATTTTTCCTTTAACCGGGCTTCGGTTTTTGATTGCAGATAATCAAAAGTAACTCCCGGAGCAAGTTCCCTGACTACCAATCCATCATTGGTAACATCAATGATTGCAAGATTGGTATATATCCTGTTTACCACTTCTTTGCCTGTAAGAGGGTAAGAGCATTGTTTTATAATTTTAGGATCACCTGTTTTGGTGGTATGCTGGCTGATCACAAAAATATTCTTAACTCCTGCGATCAGGTCCATTGCTCCTCCAACAGCGGGAATAGCTTTTGGTTCGCCCGTTGACCAGTTAGCCAGATCCCCATTTTCCGAAATTTGTAATGCGCCAAGCACACAGTAATCAATATGTCCGCCACGTATCATTGAAAAACTGTCAGCATGATGAAAAAAACATGCACCCGGTATAGCAGTTACATATTTTTTTCCGGCATTAATAAGCTCAGGGTCTTCTTCACCAGCCTGAGGAGCAGGTCCCATACCCAGCAAGCCGTTCTCGGTATGATAGATCACTTCCCTGCCTTCAGGTACATAGCCTGCAACCAGTTCAGGGATGCCAATACCGAGGTTCACATAAGAACCATCCGGAATATCGAGGGCAACTTTTTGTGCCACTTCATTCATTTCCCATCCAATTTTCTTTTCATCTGTTACCATGGGTACCTCCTGTCTTCAGCAACAAGTTTTGATTCATCAGCAGGATTGCTGACATGCACTACACGTTGAACAAATATTCCTGGTGTAACAACAACTTCCGGATCAATAGCGCCAAGTTCTACAATTTCTCTTGCTTGTACAATAGTGGTATTGGCAGCCATACACATTATAGGCCCGAAATTTCTGGCAGTTTTATTATATAATAAATTTCCGTAACGATCAGCAGTTTTGCATTTCACCAATGAGAAATCGGCACGGATACCATGTTCCAGAACGTATTTATGTCCATTAAATACTCTTGTTTCTTTACCTTCTGCCAGTGGTGTGTTTACTGATGCGGGGGTATAGAAAGCAGGAATTCCGGCTCCACCAGCTCTAATGCGTTCGGCAAGGGTTCCCTGTGGCACCAGTTCAAGTTCTATTTCACCGTTATGGTATAATTCAGGAAAAACCTTTGAGTTCGCACTTCGGGGAAATGAACATATCATCTTTTTTACCTGACGGTTCTCGATCAGAGCTGCAAGTCCTACATGGCCGCTACCGGTATTATTACTTACAACAGTTAAATCTTTTGCTCCGTGATCAATTAATTTATGAATAAGCTCAATAGGGCTTCCGGCTTCACCAAACCCGCTTATCATTACAATTGCACCGTCAAAAATATCAGAAATAGCTTCTTTAAGCGATCTAACAACTTTATTAATCATATCTCAGCATTTTAAAACTATTTCTTCCTTCCTGTTTGTATTGACTCATGAAGCTTACTTTCAATTTCTATGAGTTCATCTTCAAAAAAGTGTTTATTGCCTTCGTAAGGCCTTAGATCGGCAATTGTTTTCTCAACTTCATCATAATGAGCCAGATAAACCTTATCCATCCATTCCATATTGCGCCCTTCGTTAAATTTAAGTGCGAAATATTTCTCACCTTTCAGATCAACTGTGCCGAGTAGTGAAATTTTTCCTGCCGATGAAGTCTGGGTTATATAACGTGAGGGGCGATTAATAGATGCCAGAGAGCGGTAGATCTTGTTAAATACCTTGTTGATCTCAGAAACTGGTTGGTTGAAATAATGGAATTCGCCAGTAGGTCTGGCAAGGTACATTGAGTGGAAGCCTAATCCAAGCATGGCAAGGATATTTCCCAAATCAATCCAGTTTTGCGCTGAGCGGTCAACATCAACTTCTCCATTTTTACTCTGGAATAAGCTTATATGGTTCATAATAGGACTCTGGCTCTTGAGAGTAACGCCATGAGCCTTAAGTCGGCGTATTGCAGCTATTGTACTGATGTTAAGTAATTCGCGCGGAGTTGAAAAGTGCGACATCAGCAGCGGTTGAATCCCATTATCGTACAGCCTCTTGAACAGTTTAAGCATATCGTTATATCCTGGCGTAATAATCAGTTCAGGATGATAGGTGAGAACACGGGTTCCAAGACGTACGGTTCTGATATGGCTTAATTCCGGGTCTTCAATTATTGGTGTGATATATTCTTCAAACCTTTTAGCTTTGATATAACTGGCATCACCACCGGTGATTAAAATATCGGTTACCTCCTTATGATCTCTGAGATAATCATGAACCTGCTTGATTTCTTTCTGAATAAACATGTCCTCATCATGGCGTACCTGAGCATGACGGAAACAATAGTTACAGAATGAAAAACAGTTTTGTGTCTGCATGTCGAAGATCAGTTTTACCGGCGGATATTTATGCTGGCTGCCTTCAACTATTTCAATTTCTCCGTCTTCATTTATGAAAGTAGGCTTGTTGAGCTGCTGTTTTCCGTCATGAGGATTGGTTTCATGAAGGTAATCTTTCACAATCTTTTCTCTTTCTTCTTCCGAACCGGCATTCAGATATAGTTTTGTTACATCCGCACGCATCATTCCGGGCTGAGGGAATACCAACTGGAATTTGGAATCATTTTTGAAATCAGCCCAGTTAATTGTATTCAGTACATGTTTGGTAGCCATAAAGCGATAAACACGGATGAAAAGCTCTCTTTCTTCAAGGTGACCAATTTCAATACCATGGCTGGAAAGGATCTTCGCAATTTCACGGAAACCTTTAATTCCGATGTATTGCTTTTTGTCGTTAAAATAGAATTCTCCGGTTTCCTTTAATCCGCTATGCTGAGGGTAAGTAAGGTGTATTCTGTGAAGAACACCGAGAGGCAGTAAATTTTCATTTCTGATGATTTCTTTTGTTCCTTCAGAATAATGAAAACGATGCATCATTTTTTCAACATCTTCATTTGTGAACATTGCATCTTTTTTTGTGGCAGTTAAAACTTCACTCATTTTTTTGAAATATTTTATTGTATTGCAAACACTTATATAATAGAACTATATTCTAAGAATGCATTGATAATAGAGTAAGACACTTGGGTTCAAAGGTTCAATGCGCTGATACTGTGTGTGTTAGTTCTTTCAGTTAACTCCGCTCAGGCAGATTTCAGCGTATTGAATTGCTTGCAAAATTAGTGAAATTATTGGGATTGGAAAACAAAAAGCTCAAAATCAGTTAAATTCAGAGAAATCATTCAGGCTTAACAGGTTTTACTACTTTTTGTCTTTCATTTTGCGGTATAAATTTCCAATCACAATAAATATTATTGCAACTGTAATGCTTACAAGTGTCTCGTTTAGATTGATCCAATGCAATTGTTTGGCAATTATAGTAGCACCTATTGCAAGTGTTCCGGCAGTGAAAGCAAACCATACAGCTTCAGCGGATATTCGTTTCCGGAAATAAATACCAAGTATGATAACTATGGCTCCTATTGAGCGTATGGCATAAGATACATAGGCTGCTTCGAGGATGGCGCCGTGAATAAATATTGCAAGCGGGATAGTAATTATATTAACCAGCAAAACAAGGCGACGGGCTGTATCAACAATGTTTTTATCAGCAGCTTCCTTGTTAATAATACCATGGTAAATGTCTTTTGTCACAATTGTTACGATAGCAAAGTTCACAGGACCCACGGTAGAAAGGATTGCAGCCAGTATCCCTGATAATGCCAGACCTCCCAGCACAGGATGAATAAACTCCGGAGTAGTCATCAGAAAGGGCAGGACCATTTTGGGATTTGTAATGGTTGTGGTATCGAAAAACATTCCTGTTTTCGCAATAAGTCCCAGCAAAGCAATCATAATTCCAAAAGGCGCTACAATGAAAGCTGATAGAATAGCTGCATTGCGTGCTGTTTTTGCATCGCGGGCAGCAAAAATTGGTTGTATGCTTGCCTGACCTGCCATACCGCCAAGTACACCACCAAGAATAAGGCTAAGAGCGTAAACGTAGCCGGCACTAAATGGATTGTAGAAATTATGAGGTGAGCCAAGCTCAATCATTCTGGATGATAAAGCTGAGAGCCCGTCAATTTTATCCAGGCCTACCCATAAAGCAATGCCTATACCGGTAAACATTGTAAATACATGTATCATCCCTGTGATGGCTATTGCGTGCATACCACCTATATAGGTGTATATAGTGATGAAAACAGATGAGATCAGTACTGCATTCATCCAGCTAATTCCAAAAAGCGGGGCAATGACACTGGCACAGGTTTGCAGCTGAACATAGGCAAGTGTGATATAGGCAAGTGTAAAAGCTATTGCAGAATAAAAACGTGCTTTACTGCCAAACAAATGCTCAAGCATTTCGCTTACTGTATGAACATTTTTTTCGCGGTAATGCTTTGCAACTGTGAATCCTATTATTATCATGCCAACTGCTGTGGAAATATTATAAAGGATAGGTTGAAGAGTTCCTGTAGTAAAAGCCTGTTCGCTAACGCCTATTGTACTCATGCCTCCCAGCCATTCGGCTGCAACTACCACAGCGCAGGCTATCAAGCCTAAATTTCTGCCTGCTATGAGGAAATCGGCAGCGGAACGACTTGCTACTTTACGGGTCAGAACCGAAATCAGCGTAACTAAAGTGAAATAAGCAAGAATAACTATTAAGTAAACATTCATGTAAATAATATTTTGCGAAAGATGATTTTTTGGAGTTTTGAAAGAATAATATTTATTAACCGGAAAAAGGACTGATAAGTTTGCGAAGGAAGTAACAAAAATTAAAACAGACAGTAAAAATCATCACTCTGATATCTTTTGATATATCTTTGCGGGTTTTTCGAAAGGTTTTTCTTACCATGAATATTATAATAGCAGGCGATGGCGAAGTTGGCTTTCACCTGGCAAAGCTTTTAACGGGCAAACAGCATAACATCACTATTGTTGACCCTCACGAGGAATTAATGAAAGTTATTGAAAACCATGCTGATCTAATAGCAATAACAGGTGCATCAACTTCGATTGAGGTTCTTGAAAATGCTGATGTTAAAAAAGCCGATCTGCTTATTTCAGTTCTGCATGACGAGCAGATTAATATTATGACCAGTATACTTGGTAAAAAACTTGGCGCAAAACGTACTATTGCCAGAATACAAAACGCTGAGTACCTTATTCCGGATAATTTGAAACTGTTTCAGTCGCTGGGTGTTGACGATATGGTTTGTCCTGAAATTATAGCAGCTAAAGAATTGGTTAAGCTTCTTCAACAGCCTGCAGCAACTGAGATTTTTGATTTCTCGGGCGGAAAGCTTTCGTTGTTTCTTATACACCTGGACGAAAAATCTCTGGTATTGGATCAAACCCTTAACGATATTGTCAGGCAACATCCTGAACTTGATTTCAGGGCAGTAGCAATTCACAGAAATAATAAGACCATTGTTCCCAAAGGTGATGATATATTTCAATTGGGCGATTTTATTTATGTGGTTACTAAACCCATAGGAATAGAAGAATTGTTCAGATTGGGAGGGAAGGAAAAACAAAAGATCAATGATGTGATGATAATTGGCGGGGGACGTATTGGTAGAGAAACCTGTCGTATGATCGAGAACGATTATAATGTGAAGCTGATTGAAATTGATAAGGAAAGATGCATTCAGCTTTCTGATATTTTACATAATACTCTTATTATTAATGCTGATGCACGTGATACACAGATACTTGAAGATGAAGGTATCATAAATATGGATGCTTTTATTGCTGTTACCGATGATTCTGAAACTAATATGTTTTCGTGTTTACTTGCAAAACGTCTGGGTGTAAAACGGGTTATTCCTTTGGTTGAAAACATTGATTATATTGATATTTCACAAAGTATTGGTGTGGAAACCATCATTAATAAAAAGCTTATTACTGCAAGTCATATTGTTCAGTTCACAATGGAGGCAGAAGTTACAGCCATAAAATGTCTTAGTGGAATTGATGCCGAAGTTTTGGAGTTTGTGGTTAAACCCAGGGCAAAGATTACAAAAGGAACTATACGTAAGGTTCAGACGCCTCCCGGATCATTGATTGGCGGTATTATCAGAGGTGAGGAGACTTATATTGCAACCGGTGATTTTCAAATAGAAGCCGGAGATAAAGTTGTGGTTTTTGCTCTGCCAGATACTGTTGCAAAAGTTTCTGCTCTGTTTAATTAGTATTAAAAGGTATCTTTTATGCCTGATCTGACTAAAATACATTACAGGATCATTATAAAGGTAATGGGTGTCTTTCTAATGATAATTGCCATAATGATGTGGTTAGGTCTGATATTTTCCTATGTATATAACGAACCTGACAAACAGGCTTTGATATTATCAGGCGTAATTACTTTTATTAGCGGCTTTGTTTTATTCACATTTAACAAAAAAGTGGATTATGAACTCATAAACAAGCGCGATGGTTTTGTAATTGTAAGCCTTACCTGGGTGGTTATTTCCCTTTTTGGAACCCTTCCTTTTTTACTTTCGGGTACCATTGATAATTTTACTGACGCCTTTTTTGAAACCATGTCGGGGTTTACAACAACAGGTTCCAGTGTTATTACTGATGTTGAAGTAGTTAGTAAAGGAATATTATATTGGCGTAGTATGACCCAATGGATAGGAGGGATGGGTATTATTGTTCTTTCACTGGCTATAATGCCTATTCTTGGCATTGGCGGTATGCAGCTTTTTATTGCTGAAATGCCGGGTCCAACCAAAGATAAACTTCATCCCCGTATTACTGAAACTGCAAAACGTTTATGGGGTATTTATGTTATGCTTACTTTTATTCAGTTCTTGCTGTTAATGGCTGGTGGGATGAATATTTTTGAATCGGTTTGCCATTCATTCACCACCATGGCATCCGGAGGGTTTTCAACCAGGAATGATAGTGTAGTATCATTCTCGCCCTATATTCAGTATGTTATTACGATTTTTATGTTATTAACCGGGATAAGTTTTGTATTACATTACTATACACTTCAATTCCGTCTGAAAAAGGTATGGGAAAGCGAAGAGCTAAAAACTTACCTGGCAATTATAGGTGGTGCTACCTTGTTTATAATGGTATTGCTTTTACTTACAACAAGTAACAAGCCTGAAGCAGCATTCAGGGATGCACTTTTTCAAACAGTGTCCATTGTTACAACCACAGGGTTCATGAGCTCTGATTATATGTTTTGGCAACCGTTTCTTTGGTTTTTTATTCTTATGCTTATGTTCACAGGGGGGTGCGCTGGTTCAACAGCAGGGGGAATAAAAATCGTGAGACATTTAATCTTATTCAAGAATAGCAGACTGGAGCTTCGTCGTTTAATACATCCCAATGCTATTATTCCGGTAAAACTTAATGGTAAAGCTATTCCTGAAAGTGCTATCTATAATGTCCTTGCTTTTTTTATTATCTATATCCTGATTTTTGTTTTTTCATCTCTTTTTATGACGATAATAGGTCTGGATTTTGAAACTGCTATTGGTTCAGTTGCTTCATCGCTTGGAAATGTTGGTCCTGGTCTTAAAAACACAGGTCCTGCTCTTAATTATGCTTTTATTCCGGTTTCCGGAAAATGGCTGTTAGCTGTTTTAATGTTATTGGGAAGGCTGGAGTTATTCACTGTTTTAGCATTAATTTCAAAAGCTTTCTGGAGATTTTAAAATATACAGGAACCCGGATTTATCAGTAAATAAATATTTATTCTGCAATATAATACTACTATGAGAACCCTTGTATTCGTTACAAGAAATAAACATAAAATCCAGGAGATCAGCGATTTGCTTGAGAAGCATTTACTGAAAAATGAAAATAACACCTTGAAGATTATTGGACTGGATGATATAAATTGCAATGAAGATATTGCGGAAACAGGTAATACTCTTGAGGAGAATGCTTTACAAAAAGCAGAATATGTTTCAGAACATTATCATTTTGATTGTTTTGCTGATGATACCGGGCTTGAAATTGATGAATTAGGCGGGCGTCCGGGAATAAATTCAGCGAGATACGCCGGCGATGAAAAGAACTTCGACAAAAACACAGAAAAAGTACTGAATGAGCTGGAGGGCAAAGAAAACCGCAAAGCACGCTTTCGTACTGTAATTGCTTTGATATTAGGTTCAGAAAAATATTTCTTTGAAGGAGTGGCTGAAGGAAAGATTATTGATGAAAAGCGCGGAAAAGGGGGATTTGGGTATGATCCGGTCTTCATTCCTGATGGCTATAAGCAAACTTTTGCCGAAATGAGCTTCGAACAAAAGAATCGCATTAGTCATAGAGCAAAAGCAATAAATAAGCTTATTGATTTTCTTACGGATATATCGGATCAGTAATATTTTTCTCGCTTATGATGCCAGTGTATGGCTTCTTCAACCATCATAGTAAATAGTTCCTTTATGCTCATTCCTATATGATTTGCCATTTTCGGGACTATGCTCCCTTCTGATAACCCAGGAATTGTATTAACTTCCAAAAAATAAAATTCATCGCCATCAAGGATATAATCAAAGCGTACAATTCCTTTACAATTAAGATTTTCGTATAAGAAAACAGAAATTTCCCTGCATTTTTCAGCAAGATTTTCGTTTATGGGAGCCGGTACTATTTCATCGGCAAGACCATCAGTGTACTTGGCTTCGTAATCAAAAAACTCTTTTTTACTAATGATCTCACAAAGCGGAAGAATTACCATTTTATCATTATTCCTGATAAGCCCGCATGCTATTTCCCTGCCTTTAATAAATTCCTGAACAAGTACCTCATCATCGTGCATGAAGGCTTTTTTAATGGCAGATTGTAGTTCTTCAGCCTTGTTCACACGTGAGATCCCAACACTGGAACCTCCTTTGTTAGGTTTAACAAAACAGGGGAAGGTAATGGATTTTATGATGTCCGGCTGATTAAATTCCTGTCCGGTTTTGATTATCTGCATTTTGCCGACTTTCACTCCCAGATTTTCAACAATATGATTAGTGAAATACTTATTAAATGTAAGAGATGAAGTGAAAACATCGCAGGCAGTATATGGTATTTTCAGCATATCAAAATATCCCTGAAGTTTTCCGTCTTCTCCCGGAGTACCATGAATAGCTATAAAAGTACAATCGAAACGAATCTCCTGCCCGTCAATCCTTGTTGAAAAATTATTCTTATCAACCGGTATTTTAGTGTTTTCATCATGATGATAAAACCAGTTATCTCTTTCAATTACTATCAGATACACATTATATATGTTTTTGTCCAGATGATTTTTGATAACTGCTGCACTTTTCAGCGAAATTTCAATTTCACCGCTCCAGCCACCGGTAATCAATGCAATGTTCCTTTTCATACAGTATTTTTTTTGCAAATTTATCATAAACCCGGTATTGCGAATATCACCCATGTTTTTTTTGAATACTTGCAGGTTTGCTATTGTAAATTGTAAGTTTTTTACAAACGTACAGCCATTTTGATAATTTTGCAAAAAAATTATATAATGGCTGACAGTAATTCAAAAAAATCATATTTAGGCCTTTTAGTGGTAGTAATGACGGCTTCCTTTGTTACTCCATTTATGGGGTCAGCCGTTAATGTTGCGTTACCCCAGATTGGCAATGAACTTGGTATTCACGCTGATGGACTTAGCTGGGTAGCTATGTCGTATATTCTGGTATCGGCTGTTTTACTGTTGCCTTTTGGAGCATTATGTGATATTATCGGAAGAAAAAGGATTTTTATCACTGGGATGATAATATTTTCAGTTGCCAGTTATCTATGTGCAATCTCTGGTTCAACGGTAATGTTATTTACTTCCAGAGCTTTACAAGGGCTGGGATCGTCAATGATATTTGGTACTTCCATGGCTATGGTAATGGCTGCCGTTCCACCAAATAAAAGGGGGAGTGTAATAGGTACCGTTGTATTTGCTACCTATACCGGTTTGGCAATAGCACCTGTAATTGGCGGTCTTATGATACATGTTATGGGTTGGAGAAGCATATTCTGGCTTACCTTTATTTTGTGCTCGTTGATAAGTGTGGGTGCTTTTTTCTGGATAAGAGATGAGTCGGTTTATCATAAAGCATCTGATTTTGACTTTGTAGGGTCAGTTATTTATGTTTTGTCGTTAAGCTTATTTATGTACGGTGTTTCAAAAATTACCGAAACCTATGCTGTAATTCTTACTATAACCGGCTTTACTGGTTTGTTGTTGTTTATTTATTATGAATTGAGAAGGGAAAATCCTTTGTTTAACGTAAGGCTTTTTGCCTCGAACCGGATTTTTGCATTTTCTAATCTGGCAGCTCTGATAAATTATGCAGCCACTTTCGCAATAAGTTTCATGCTTAGTCTGTATCTGCAATATGCAAAAGGCATGAACCCTGCTGAAGCCGGAGGTATTCTTATAGCTCAGCCGGTGGTAATGGCAATAGTGGCTCCTCTTTCAGGACGACTTTCTGACAGAATGCAATCGCGCTGGCTTGCCTCTGCCGGAATGGCTGTTATTGTAGTAGGTTTATTACCTTTTGTTTTTATTGATAATTCTACTTCTATTACTATGATATTTATATCCTTATTGATTCTTGGTATGGGATTCGGATTGTTTTCTTCTCCCAACACCAATGCAGTGATGAGCTCGGTTGACAGAAGCCTGTACGGAGTGGCTTCAGCAACTATTTCAACCATGAGGCTTACAGGTCAGATGCTAAGTATGGGAATTGCAAGTCTGGCAGTGCATATTTTTGTTGGTAACCGTAATATCGAAGCGGAAAATCTTGGAGATTTTATTCATGCTACTCAACTTGTTTTCAGCATATTTATTATTTTGTGTATTTTAGGGATCTTTGCTTCACTTGCCCGTGGTCACGAAAGCCAGAAAGGATGATTACCCGGAGGTCAGTGAATTAATTTATCAGTGATATTAGAAGAATGGATTTGTAAAGTCCATTCTGTCTGGGATCTAGCGAACTGAGCATAAAGGTTAAAGTTATGCAATAATAATAAGGAATATATAATCGTTTAACCAGCAAACTCTGATGCTGTGAGTAGCTATATTAAAAACCTTATTGAGCGTGGCGAAGGCCAGCATCTCGATTTTAAATTTGAGATCGCCGATTCACGTAAAATTGCTCGTTCGCTTGTAGCATTCTCAAATAGCGAAGGCGGAACATTGCTTATTGGCGTCAAGGATAATGGTGCTATAGCAGGGGTTAGAAGCGAAGAAGAATTTTATATGGTTGAAGCTGCGGCAAGTCTGTATTGTAAGCCCACAGTGAGTTTTCAGGTTCATGAATGGAATATTGAAAAAAAAACGGTTCTGGAAATTACCATTCTTCCTGACCCTGATGTTTTAAGAAGCGCACCCGACAAAGCCGGAAATTTCAAAGTTTATATACGTGTTAATGACCAGAACCTTTTGGTTAACAACGTGTATTTGCAGGCGAGAAAGAAAAAGCGTGCAAAAGGAGGGGTTTTTTTGGCTTATACCGATAAAGAAAAAGAGTTGCTCACCTATCTCGATCAGAATTTTAGTATCACCTTGTCTAAATTTCGTCGTATATCAAATCTGAAGAAAAATCAGGCTGAGAAAATCCTGGCAAATTTTATTGCCCTCGATATCATTGAGCAGATATTAACTGAAAATGGGTGTTATTACAAATTAAAGGATGGTAATTTTCAAATACCTTTGAACGAAAATTATCCAAAAGATTTTTTGAAGTGGTAATATTTACCAAATCTTGTTATTTTTGCTCACGGCATTATTGCTGAATCATAAATTTTTTTGGTTAATAGTTATATCTGGTAATTCTAAGTCAGAAAGAAATGGACTTTTTGATACATCTTTTCGGTTTGAACAAAAATACAGCCCGGATTAATATTATTCTTATTTAAGTATTAACTCTTTAAAAATCACGACCTTATGTTAATTATTATCTCTCCTGCAAAAACCCTTGATTTTAGTGTTAATAAAGTTAAAAATACTGCTAAGCCCTTGTATCTGGGCGAAGCCGCTGAATTGGCAGCTCATATTGAGAATTTTAATCCTGATGAGCTTGTAAAACTGTTTAACGTGAGTCATAAATTAGCCGAACTCAATGCAGACCGGTATGCAAAATGGAATATTAATGACCATGAAAACAGAGGTAAAGCTGCTATTCTGGCCTATAAAGGTGATGTATATGAAGGTATGCAGGCTTCTGAGTTTACCGACGAAGAACTGGGTTTTGCACAACAACATCTGAGGATAATTTCCGGATTGTATGGTGTTTTACGCCCTTTAGACAGGATTATGCCTTACCGGCTCGATATGTCCACACCGTTGAGTTTTTCAGGGTTCAGAAATCTTTATACTTACTGGCAGGACAGGATCACATCACATGTAATATCAGCAATGAAAGAGCTAAATACGAACATACTTGTTAATCTGGCTTCAGAAGAATATTTTAAAGCAATTGATACTGCTAAATTTAATGCACAGATAATTACTCCTGTTTTTAAGGATAACAAAAATGGTGTGTATAAAATGATCTCATTTTATGCCAAAAAGGCTCGTGGTATGATGAGCAGGTTCATAATAAAGGGGAATATCCATGATCCTATGGAAATTAAATTGTTTAGCGAAGATGGTTATTTCTATAATGAGAACCTCTCAAACGGGAATTTGTGGACTTTCACACGAGGATAGTCTTTTATACGAATTGTATTTACAAAATAGTCCAAGCTGTTTTGTAAATTACAATCGTTAATGCCAGTGGTTAAAACATTCAGAACAATTGAGCGGAGCGATTATACGAATTGTATTTACAAATAGTCCAAGCTGTTTTGTAAATTACAATCGTTAATGCCGGTGGTTAAAACATTCAGAACAATTGAGCGGAGCGATAATACGAATTGTATTTACAAATAGTCCAAGCTGTTTTGTAAATTACAATCGTTAATGCCAGTGGTTAAAACATTCAGAACAATTGAGCGGAGCGATAATTGGTCTGTTATATTTTGCCATCCGGTATAATTGGTCTGTTATATTTTGCCAACCGGTATTATTTCATTGGCGGAAGGAGTTATTAATGTTGAGTAATAATAAAAATATTTTTTAAAAATATTTGTTGAATCAAAAAAGTTGTATATTTGCACACTTTTTAAAGGAGAGTATGGTCCGGTAGTTCAGTTTGGTTAGAATACGTGCCTGTCACGCACGGGGTCGCGGGTTCGAGTCCCGTCCGGACCGCAAAACCTTGCAGGTTAATGATCTGCAAGGTTTTTTATTTAGTTGGTTTTGCTTCACATACTAACTACTTATCACACTGATTTCTCAGAACTGAAAAACGTTTAATTTTAAAAGCTTGTTAGCCAGATAGAAATGGAGAGTACATTAGCGAAATTACAACCATAACCTTAAATCTGGTACACAAGCTCATTATAAATTTATAATCAGCCTGTTAATAAGTGTAAAATTACTGAGTAAAAACCTGATGACCAGGTAAGTAAAATCTTTTTAGAAATGCGTTATTGTATAATAATTACCCTCTTCATTGCATTCAGGCTTTAGTTTTCTTTGCCCGAAACTTTTTTGCCTCCAACCCAGGTGCTTAGGATTTTAGTATTTAAAATATCTTTTTCCGAGATCTGCATGATATCAAGGTCGGTCATGATAAAATCTGCTATTTTCCCTGCTTCCAGGCTGCCTTTTTCCTTTTCTTCGAAAGTTGCTTTTGCCGCCCATATTGTCATTGAGCGTAAAGCTTCTTCACGGCTTAGTGCATTTTCCATCTGAAAACCATCTTCGGGGTAGCCGCTGTGATCTTTTCGGAATACGGCTGCATAAAATGTATGTATGGGATAAATTTCTTCAATCGGGAAATCGGTACCATTGGGCAGCCAGCCATTTTCATTTAACAGCATTTTTTGCGCATAACTGTATTTAAGTCTTTCATTTCCCAATCGCTGCCCTGCCCAATACATATCGGAAGTGGCATGAGTAGATTGAATGCTTGGTATTATTGAATACTGTCCTAACCTTTGAAAATCATCAGGATGCACCACTTGTGCATGCTCTATCCGCCATCGCAGATCGTTTTTTTCGTTTAGGAATTCACTGTAAACATCAATCACTCTTCTTACTGCTGCATCGCCAATTGCATGAATATTCATCTGATAGCCATTGTTATACGCTATTTCGCTGTATTTTCGTATAACATCAGCGTCATCAACCCAGATTCCCAATTGCTCAGGTGCGTCATAGTATGGTTCGAGCAATCTCGCTCCTCGTGAGCCCAAAGCTCCGTCAGCATATAGCTTTATTGAACGAATTGAAAGTCTGCCGGTCTTATAAACACCGTTTTTTACAAAATAATCTATATTTTCATCAGTTGGGTTGAGCATAGCATAAATTCTGATCTTGAGTTTGCCTTTTTGCTGTAACGAATCAATCAGCAGAACAGTGTTTTTATCAAGACCTGCGTCACAAACAGATGTTAATCCGGCTTCGAAGCAGTTTTTTTGTGCTTCCTGAAGTGCAGTTATCAGTTCATTTTGATTAAGTGGGGGAACTGCGTTTTTAAATCTGTCGGCACTGTGTTCAAGGAAAACACCGCTTAATTTTCCATTATGATAAATCGCTTCTCCTTCGGGGAACAATGTGTCATCATCAATTCCAAGTCTGTTCATTGCTTCCTGATTGACTATTACTGCATGACCATCAATTCTTATTAATACAACAGGCACATCCGGAAAAATTTCTGAAAGTTGGTGGTGAACCGGAAAGCTTTTATCCTGCCATTTATTCTGATCCCATCCTCTTCCAAGCAACCATTCAGTATTATGATTGGCAGCATGTTGTTGCATAATTTCCAGAACATGCTCAAACGAAAAAGCCTCACGTAATGAAGCCTGTTGCAGCCCTCTGGCATACCCTGTAAAATGACTGTGAGCATCAATAAAGCCCGGATAAATTGGTTTCGTACCGGCATTTATCATGTTTTCTGAATTATATTTTCTCATGATATCACTGTCGGTTCCCGTTTCAAGAATAATACCCTTGCTCACTGCCATTGCCTGAGAAGTACTGAAGTATTTGTCAATAGTATATATTTTAGCGTTATAAATTATAAGGTCAGCTTCTTTTCGGTTTTCAGTACATGCAATACTCATAAGGATTACAATTAAAATTGAAAGAAATAAAGATGTATTCTTCATAATTGAGCGTGGGTTTATTATTGAGAGTGGGTTTATTTCAGTTATCGAACAATCGGTAATGGTGTACGTTATTAAATTGTTGTGTTGCGAAATTACATTTTTAATTTTTAACTGTAGTTAAAGGTTATTGTCAAAATCATTTTTTATTTTTGCAAACTGTTAAGAATAATTTAGAATTAAAACTTATGAACCGTAGCATTTTTACTCCCAGGTTTTTTATTGTCAGCGGCATTATTATACTTGCCATAATTTTACGTCTGATACCTCATTTGCCTAATTTTACTCCTTTGGCAGCAATGGCATTATTTGCCGGAACCTATATGAAACGCAAGGAATTGGCTTTTGCGATCCCGATAGTGGTTATGCTTATAAGTGATATTTTTCTTGGCTTTCATAATTCCATGATTGCGGTTTATTCAAGCTTTGCTATAGTGGTAATGATTGGTTTTTACCTTCAGCGCAATGTTAAGGTTCACAGAATATTCGTTGCTTCATTGCTTTCTTCTGTAGTGTTTTACCTGATCACAAATTTTGCTGTGTGGGCTTCAGGAATGGTTGGTTATCCTATGAATTTTGGAGGTTTAATGCAAAGTTATATTGCAGCTGTTCCTTTTTTCCGTAATGCATTATTGGGTGATCTTTTCTATAATGCCATGTTTTTTGGAAGTTTTTATTTTGCTACACTAAGATTTCCGGTTCTCCAGCACTAATTGTATTAAGAGATTGATATCTTAGGGATATCTCAATTGTTTGATATCCCGTTTTTTTTATCATTGGCTATAACAGCAATAGCTTTGATTTCCGGTATATTTCACTCATTGGCTGACATGACAATGACTTTAGGCTTTAAATGTGAAATATTAAGAAGATTTTCTCCAACATTTAGAATTCCTTTAAATTACCTGTGATTTTTTAATAATCGGGTGTTATGGTTCCTGTTTGTCTGTATCATAACTTCACTGAATCATATTGAATATTTTGTCTTAATTTTGCCTTTAATCAATCTGGATTAAATTATGAATCAGAGAAAATATGATAACAGGAATGATACAATTTGCGCTATAAGTACAGCTTTTGGTATGGCAGCCATTGCAATGATCAGATTGTCAGGTCCGGATGCGATAACTGCTATAGAAAAGGTTTTTAAACCGGTACAGCGAAATATCAGGCTAACAGACCAAAAAGGATATTCAATGTTTTATGGCGATATTTCTGATAACGAGGGACTTATTGACACTGTGGTAATCGGGCTTTTCAAAGCACCAAATTCCTATACCGGCGAGGATGTGGTAGAAATTTCATGCCATGGCTCAATTTATATTCAACAGCGTATTATGAATATGCTTACTGATTGTGGCATAAGAGTAGCAGAACCGGGAGAGTTTACCTTGCGTGCTTTTCTTAATCGTCGCCTCGATTTATCGCAGGCTGAAGCTGTTGCCGATCTAATAGCATCAACTTCCAAAGCATCACATCAATTGGCTTTATCGCAAATGCGCGGAGGGTTCTCAAAAAAAATTGAAGCTTTACGTCAACAACTGCTCGATTTTGCTTCACTGATTGAACTGGAACTCGATTTCAGCGAGGAAGATGTTGAATTTGCTAGCCGCCCTCAGCTTAATGAACTTCTTAATGAATTAAGAACTGAGCTTCAAAACCTTGTTGATTCTTTTAAACTGGGAAATGTCCTTAAACATGGAATACCTGTTGCTATCATAGGAAAAACAAATGTTGGGAAGTCAACCCTGCTGAATGCAATACTCAATGAGGAAAGGGCTATTGTTTCTGAAATACCCGGTACAACACGCGATACCATTGAGGATGTGATCAGTATTAAGGGTATTGCCTTCCGGTTTATTGATACTGCCGGTTTACGCGATACTTATGATGAAATTGAAATAATAGGTATTGAACGTACCCATGAAAAAATTGAGCAGGCTGCCATTATTTTATATATATTCGATCTGAATGAGTTTAGTATCAGCGAACTAAAAGAGGATCTTGAGGATCTGAAAAATAAATTAGGTAATCTGGATAAGCGAATAATACTAATTGGTAATAAGACAGACCTGCTGGTAGAGATACCCCACGATTTCAAAGAGTTGGTTGAGTATGAAACCATTTTTATAAGTTCAAAAAGAAAGGAAAATATCAATCTTATTATTGATTCGCTACTCTTATCAGTTGAGCAAGGTATTACTGACACTGATATTCTGGTAAGCAACGCACGTCATCTACAAGCTTTGCAACAGGCACTTAAAGCTATTCAGTCAGTAGAGGAAGGCTTTCTTATCGGGCTTTCAACTGATTTGATCTCACTTGACATACGCATTGCCCTTCACCAGCTTGGAGAGATAACAGGGAAGATTACAACTGACGATATTTTAAGTAACGTTTTCTCGAAGTTTTGTATAGGTAAATAAAATATACTGGTTTCCGGAATTCAAAAAACGGTATATTTCTTAAATCTGCAAAAAAGTATTTGCCTAAAAAGGCCAGAATTGGTTATCGTACCAGATTTTTTCCTTCAACTCTTCATTCAGATCATTGAGGATTTTGTGATGACTTTTTTCCCAGTCGGCAAGAAACTGATACAATTCCTTTTCCTCAGGGTCAGTAGATTCTTTTGCGCGAGTTGAATAAACTTCAATAGCCTTGTTTTCCATATCAATAGCTGCTGAAATTGCTGCAGCCTCAAATCCAGCAGCTGAAATGCGCTTTGTAATGGTTTTGTCAAGAACCATATTTGCCACTGATTCATCAGCTTTTGCTGCTATAGAAACTTTATCAAATTTCCCTTTTTTCTGATACTGAAGATAATGCTCTGAAAGAAATTCAATATGCAACTGTTCTTCTTCTGCCATGATAGAGAATATCTTTTTTACATCAGGATCATCAGTTTTGGCAGCAACAGTTTCATAAAAGGCTTTCCCTCGCTTTTCTAGTAAAATAGCGGTTTTTAGAATGTCAAGAGCAGTTTTGGTTTCCATAATTCAATAGATTTTTTTTGAAAGAAAATATTAATAAATTGATGTTTGGACTCAAAAATAAAGAACGAGGGCGTAAAGATAAAAAAAAGCCGGCAATTAAGCCGACTTTCTTTTTAAGGATCGGATGAAAAAAAGCCGTATACTAAGTGATTTTAATATCTCCTGTTGTATCCTCTATTGTCGTCTCTTCCTCTGCCGAAGCTTTTGTTCTCTTCACGCGGTCTTGCAACTGAAACATTCAGTTCACGGCTGTTTAATGCATATCCGTTTAATCCTGCAATAGCAGCATTACCCTCTGCTTCGTCAGCCATTTCAACAAAAGCATAACCTTTGCTCCTCCCGGAGAGCTTGTCAGTAATGATTTTCACTGAGTTAACCTCACCGTACCTGGCAAATAATTCTGAAAGCTGATCTTCAGTTGCTCTGAAGTCAACATTTCCTACATAAATGTTCATAACTGTAAAAAAATTAATTTAAAAACGCGGCAAAGATAGTCTTTTTATGTTCACTAGCAATAAATCATGATAAATATTGCTTTTTAGTAAAGCATTTTGTTCGTTTTGTAAATAGCAGTTATTAAGATAGTTATGTTTAGTGTTGAACATGTTTATCAAGTTTTAATACTTAGCATTGATAGTAAATTAGAAAATTGCTGTAGGTTTGGGCTTTATTTTCAGGAATAGAGAAGATCAGTTTGTTAAAACCTGTGTTTTGCTTAATAAAAAGTTGTTTATATCGTTAATATAGTTAAAAATTCATTTGAGCAATGTCAGCAAACTATAGAGAATTAAGCAATACAAATGATATGGCAATTGTCTTTGGCAGCTTGTTTCATAAATTCGCCAAAAGCTTTCCTGACAGTATAAAAGCCCTGCCTTTATCAGGTTCCCCGAGAAAATATTACAGAGTAAAATCCGGCGATATTTCTGTTATTATCTCGAATAATTCTGATATTCAGGAGCATAAAGCATTCCTGGATTTGAGCTATCATTTTCATGATACCGGACTTCCTGTACCTCGTATACTTTATTCAGAACCTGATACAGGTATTTGCCTGATTGAAGATCTGGGAGATGTAACTTTGCTGGAACGTATAAATAAGGAAAGAACTCTACCTGATTTTAATGATTTGCTTATTATTCATTATCAAAAGGTATTGACCGATTTGATCCGGTTCCAACTTGATGGAGATAAAGGCTTGAATTATAATAATTTGCCTGCGCCAGAATTTGATGAGCAGGCAATGTATTGGGATTTGAATTATTTTAAATACTACTTTTTAAAACCATCAGCAGTAGTGTTTAATGAAAAGTTGCTGGAGCTTGATTTTAAAAAACTATTGTTAATTCTGCAACAGGAGAAGCTTAAAGGTTTTATGTACCGTGATTTTCAGGCACGTAATATCATGTTGCACAATGAAAAATATTATTATATTGATTATCAGGGTGGCCGTAAAGGACCATTGCAATATGATGTTGTATCATTGCTTTTTCAGGCAAAAGCGGCTATCCCTGACTATTTGAAAGAACAACTGCTTGATTATTATATTCAGGAACTTGAAAAGCGTATTACGCTTAACAGGCAGGAATTCAGAGTAAGGTTCAACTATTTTGTGTTGTTGCGATTATTGCAGGTTATGGGAGCTTATGGTTTCAGGGGTTGGTTCGAACGAAAAGCTCATTTTCTTGAAAGCATTCCTTTGTTACAGCCTAATATTAAGTGGCTGCTTGATAATCAGCTTGTTATTGATGATATGCCGGAGTTAAAAAGAGTATTATCTGAAATTTTGTTTAAGATGGAAAATAATTTATTGGTTCAGACTCCAAAACTTACAATTGAAATTAATAGTTTTTCCTATCGCCGTGGTATTCCTTATGATTCAAGCGGTCATGGTGGTGGTTTTATATTTGATTGCAGATTGCTGCCCAATCCTGGATTGCTTGAACCTTATAAAAAGTTAACAGGTCTTGACAGCGAAGTGATACTATTTCTTAAAAAAGAAGATGATGTTAAAGATTTTATTGAGAACGCTGCCACTATTGTTAAACAATCAGCCAGAAATTATCTGAAGTCTGGTTACACCAATTTACAGGTGAATTTTGGATGCACTGGCGGCCAGCATCGTTCAGTATATTGCGCTGAGAAATTAGCTGAGATCCTGAAGCAACAAACTGATATTTCAATAATTTTAAAACACAGAGAGATCAATATTCTAAAGTAAATGGATATGCCTTGCTGACAGCTTTTTCCGGAAACCAATAAATTCTAAACTTCTAATAAAACTTATTTCTATACCACTAAAATGATTGACGAAGTTATTTCACAATTTTCATCGCTACAGCCTGAAAAATATTATGACAATGCTGAAATAGTGCATTTGACTGCAAAGCAGATTATCAAGGATTTTGCAATGTTTGGTCTGGACATACAATTTTCGGGCAACACTGAATTTGCATATATGGAATTGATGGGGCAAATGGTTGAAAGCATTCAGGGCTTATTGCAGCATGACAGTGCAAGACTGTTTGCGCTTATGTATCAGATTGATCTTAGTCAAACGGCTGTAGATAAATGCCTTGGATCATCTAAAAACATTGCAGCGAATCTGGCTGACCTGGTCATACGCCGCGAGATGCTGAAAGTGTTAACAGTAAAATATTTTAAAGAGCTAAAAAATAAAGATTAAAGCTATGCCAAAAGCCATGATACTTGCTGCCGGTCATGGAACACGGCTTCTGCCATTAACTCTTGACCAGCCCAAAGCATTGGTTTTAGTTGCCGGTAAGCCTATGATTGTTCATGTTATTAATCGACTGAGACAATTCGGGTTTGATGATATTATTGTAAATCTGCATTATCATGGTGAAAAATTGAAGCAGTTCCTGAGTTCTGAAAAGTTTGAAGGCATGACTTTTACTTTTTCTGACGAAAGCGAACAGTTACTTGATACAGGTGGCGCTATTAGTAAAGCTAAATGGTTTTTTAATGATGAAATGCCTTTTCTGGTTCATAATTGTGATATTATTTCCTATGTTTCTCTTGACAAAATGATTGAATTTCATGTTGATCGCAAAGCTATAGCTACTTTGGCTGTGAGTAAAAGAAAAACATCTAGGCTTTTGGCATTTGATCAGCAGGGAAATCTTATTGCCCGCTTTGATCCAGCGATGAACAATAACGTTAAAGCTCTGGCATACAGTGGAATTTGTGTTCTGGATAAAAATATATTTTCCTTTATGCCTGAGAAAGGAGCTTTTTCTATTATTGATATTTTTATAAAAGCTTCAAAAAGTTCTATAGTTGCTGCTTATGAGCATGAACCGGATATATGGGTGGATGCTGGAAGCATAAAAAATATTGTAAAAGCCGAACAATTGTTGAAAAATGTTCATCTTTGAACATGAATACTTCAAATGATACATTTCTTGGAAAGGTTGCTGCCCGTATTGTGCAGGATCATGGTAAAGCAATGCAAAATATTTGTGTGATTTTGCCTAACCGCAGGGCAGGTGTTTTTCTAAAACGCTGTTTAAGCTCTCATTTTGAACTCCCGGTATTTGCACCCGCAGTTTTTTCCATTGAAGATTTTGTTTTTGAGCATGTTGGGTTGAACCATACCGATCAACTGATACTACTTTGGGAACTTTATCAGTGTTATCTCAGGACCAGTGAGAATGATGTTCGTTCGTTTGAAGAATTTCTGAAATGGGGAAGGATATTACTGCAGGATTTTGAAGAGATTGATTTGCATCTTATTGATGCTCCGGCTTTATTTACTTATTTATCGGATGCTAAAGCAATTGAATTGTGGAACCCTGGAAAATCTACACTTACCTCTGGACAGCAAAGTTATTTGACCTTTTATCGTTCACTAAATGAATTGTACGAGGTTTTTAAAAATCATCTTCTTTTGCAGCGAATGGCATATAACGGATTAGCATTCAGGAAATTATCCGAAAAGAATTCAGCATTTTTTAATGAATTAAGCTGGAATGATTTTTATTTTATTGGTTTTAACGCTCTTACTCCGGCTGAAAGAAAAATAATAGATCTGATCTCAGGTTCAAAAAATGTTATTAATCTTTATGATTCTGATTCATATTATTTAAATGACACAAAGCAGGAAGCCGGGAAATATCTTCGGGAAACTCTTAAATATTCTAAAATCGGAGCATTTGAGTGGGTAGGTGATAGCCTGTTAGAAGGTTCTAAAAGCATTGAAGTTATTGGCTCTCCGCATAATATAGGTCAGACCCTGGTTGCCGGATCAATTCTTGAAAGTCTGGGCATATCCCAGGCCGAAAATACAGCCTTGATTCTCAATGACGAAAGCCTGCTTATTCCCATGCTTAATATGATACCCGATAATATTGGCGAATTCAATATTACCATGGGCTTCCCATTTTCACTAACTCCGGCTTATAGTTTGTTGGAAATTCTTTTAAGCCTGCATTTAAATGCAATTGAACGAAGTCGTAAAGATGATGATAGTACTTCGGAGAAATTATCACTGAGATTTTATTTCCGTGATATTTCCGGATTGCTCAAACATCCCTTCATACTTAAATTTCTTTCACTTCAGATGGTGGAACCTAATGTGGTTCAGGAGCTATTGAGTCAGGGTAAGATATATTTTACAGTCGGGGATATTTTTAATGCGTTTGAGAGTAATGAAGAGGTTTTGTCTTTGTTTAAACTGATCTTTAGCGATTGGAAAGAGATAGACGATATAGTGGATAAATTGCTGAGAATCAGTTCTGTTCTTTTTTCTACTTTCAGTAGCAATGAACCGAATCAAGCTCCAACTCTTGATTTAGAATTTCTTGGCAATTTTTCTTTGATAATTAACAGGCTCAAGTTCTTAACCGATAAAGACAATTTTAATATCAGTCTTAAGGGTTTGCAGCAGCTTATCCGCATCATTGCAGCTTCCACAAAAATCCCTTTTACTGGCGAACCTCTGAAAGGCTTGCAAATTATGGGGATGCTTGAAACCAGAACCCTGGATTTTGAGAATATTATTATTCTGGGAATGAATGATGATCTTTTACCTGCTGTTAAAAACCTTCAAACCTTTGTGCCTTTTGATATACGCAGAGAATTCGGACTTCCGCTGGGCAATGATAAAGAAGCTGTATTTGCATATCACTTCTACAGGCTTTTACAGCGTTGCAACAATATTTATCTGGTATATAATACCACTGCTGATGGTTTGGGAGGGGGCGAAAAAAGTCGTTATATTCTGCAAATCGAACATGAACTCACTAAAGTAAATCCAAATATTTCATACGTTGAAAAGTTTTACAGCCCGCCTGTAAAATTTGATATGGCAATGAAAGAAATATCCATCGAAAAAACTACTGATGTAATGGCTGACCTTGAAAATATGGCTATCAGCGGTTTTTCACCTACTGCCCTTAGCAATTTTATAGCTTGTTCGCTAAAATTTTATTTTACCTATATACTTAAACTGGGCGAGGAGAATCTTGTGGACGACAGTATGGATTCTTTGACCTTTGGGATAGGAATGCATGATACACTTCAGGAACTCTATTCCCCATATAAAGGAGTACCGCTAACAGCTAAAATCCTTGATAAAATTGCTTCTTCCGCTAATGACACATTGCACAGATGCTTTTTGAAAGCATATAATAATAATGATATTGACTATGGCAGAAATCTGTTGATGGTTAAGGTTGCTGAGTCATACCTTCGGCGTTTTGTGAGCCTTGAAAAAGAGTTTATTTCAGAATTGGCGTCAGAAAAAAAACAACTGGTTATTGAAGAGATAGAAGTAGAATTTAATAAAGTAAAACCAGTTTTTATTAAAATCACTTATAAGGGGAATAAAAACTTTCCTGTGAGAATTCGTGGTAAAGCCGACCGTATTGATAAAATTGGTTCGAAGGTCAGGGTCATTGATTTTAAAACTGGATCTTTGACTGATAGTGAGCTTAGTGTAAAGTCATGGGATATTCTGCTGACTGCTGCTAAAAAAGAAAAAGCCTTTCAATTGGCAACTTATGCTTTTTTATATGCAAAAACTTTCAATACAGAATTACCTGAATCAGGGATCATATCCTTCAGAAATCTTAATAATGGTTTTAAAAAGGTTAAATTACCGGCTGACAATAGCGATGCTGTATCCCAAATCGAATTATTGTTACAACAACTGATTGAGAGAATATTCGATACAGATGAACCTTTTAATCAAACAACTGAACCCGACAGTTGCAAATATTGCCAGTTCAAAAGTATATGCAGCCGGTAAATAAAGCTGCTAAAATACTTTTAAAACAACTTAAGCCTTTGATGGATCAGGCTGTAAGAGTTAAAAGTCAGTAATGATAAGGCTGAAAAATATTGCAGGGCTTAATCCTTAGATAAAGCCCCAGATTTTAATACAATATTGATATCAGATATACTTTTGGAATCTCAGACTTTGCAATTTTAAAAAGCCTGCCCGCAAGTTGTATTACAGAACTATAACGCTGTTTTCAGCATCGCCGAAACCGCTTTCAACGAATTTATCAGCATCCTGATCGTTAAGCCAGTTTTTGCCATCAAGTAAATAACGGAACTGATATTCACGACCTATGTCAAGATCCAATGTTATTGTAAATGAGCCGTCTTTCAGTGCATTCATTTGTCCGGCTTTTTCTTTCCATTTATTAAAATCACCTACAACGGCAATTTTTTTTGCTCCTGCCGCTAATCCCTTTTCAACTTTAAAGGTTACTTTACAAACAGGCTTGGATTTTAAATATTGCTTTTTAATACTCATTTTTCTGATTTTTAATGGTTTAACAAAATTTAAAAGGATTAATAATACACTTTTAAAATTTTTGAAGGTGCAAAGGAAAGAATTTTTTAGGAAACACGAGTCTTTTTATATTAAATTACTGTTAAAACCTTGTATGAAACCTGAATTGCTATTTAATGCGAAATAGAATATTAAAACTCATGAAATTTTATTGCAGTTTGTTATATGTTGATTATCAGATAGATATTATTTGTGAAACCTAATCGTAAGAATTCTTATAGGAATCATTCTTAACTTCCAATCCTAGCAGGCAACTCAGTTACAAAATTTTTCATGGCGTTGCTTATTGTCTGATTAGCAGATTTGTCATATTTAATTCAGGAATATTGTTAAAAGAGTCAGATTTGTAACATCTGTTGAAGTCTATAGAGGCACTTTAAATAATATTATCCCTTAGCCATAAAGTTAATGTAATGAAATTGGTAGCAATATTGTTGAATTGTAAAACATAGTATACAGTTCAAAAAATTATATATTGCCTGATGGAGGAAATGAAAACACCTTTTTGATGCCCAGTTTGAAAAATACAATTAATTGTGTTAATTCAGTATTGTAAAGATTTTGTGATTATTTTTGCGGATTAATAAAGTGATTTTTGGAGGAATCAATATTTTACTATAAAACTGTTGCTTTATGCGCATAATTACCCCTGCTGAACTTAAGGTTCGAATGGACAAAGGCGAGAATATTCAGGTTATTGATATACGTGAGCCCTTTAATTTTTCTGCCGGACATATCGAAGGTTCTCTGAATATTTGTCAGAGGGATATCCCTGATAATGTTCATCAAATCCAAAGGGTTGGTAATGTGGTGATTGTGTGTGCTTACGGTATGAAAAGCGATCAGGTTTACATATATTTACGCGAAAAGCATAAATTCAAGAATCTGTTGATTCTTGAAGGAGGTTTATATGATTGGTCGGTTATGTTTGACCCTAAAATGGTTGTTTTTTAGTTTTATCAAAACACAAATTTTACCAAACCCCTATCCACACTAAAAATTTGCCCTGTAATATATCCTGTATGAGGCGCGAGCAGCCATGCTGCAAGCATTGCAAATCAGCTATATGTGCTTGATTTTGTGGCTATTCACAATTTCAATTTATTTTTCAAAAACCTTGCGGTATATGATGATTCAACAAATGCAATTTCTTCCGGAGTACCAGCAGCAACAATATTACCGCCATCTTCACCACCTTCAGGTCCAAGATCAATTATCCAGTCAGCACATTTAATTACTTCCATATTGTGCTCGATCACCACAATTGTGTGATTACGTTTGATAAGTTCATTAAAAGCAAGTAACAGCTTGTTTATATCGTGATAATGCAAACCGGTGGTTGGCTCATCAAATATAAATAATGTAGGATTAACAGCCTGTCCCTTAATAAGAAAAGATGCCAGCTTAATACGCTGCGCTTCACCACCACTGAGCGTACTCGACGATTGGCCTAGTCGGAGATATCCTAGCCCGACATCAGCTAACGGTTGTAATTTATTAATGATGCGCCTGCATGAATTATCGTGTTTAGAATCTTTTCTAAAAAAATCAAGTGCCTGGGTAACTGACATATCAAGGATATCAGCAATGTTTTTATCATTATATGTAATATCAAGAATTTCATTTTTATAGCGTTTGCCATGGCAAACATCACATTTTAATTCAATATCAGCCATAAACTGCATTTCGATATGTACAACACCTTCGCCTTCGCACTCTTCGCAGCGTCCGCCTTCTATATTAAAAGAAAATACTCCGGGCGCATAACCTCTCATTTTGGCTAATGGCTGCAAACTGAAAAGTACACGTACATCATCCCATGCTTTTACGTAGGTAGCCGGATTTGAACGGGTTGACCGGCCAATTGGGTTCTGATCAACCAGCTCTACATGCACAATATTATTTATATCGCCGGATAATTTTGCATATTGACCGGTTCTTTCGGAATACCCTCCAATAATTTTGCGCAAAGCAGAGTAGAAAATATTTTTTACCAATGTGGTTTTCCCTGATCCGCTCACACCGGTAACCGCAGTGAATACTTTTAATGGAAATTTTACATCTATGTTTTTAAGATTATTTTCCATAGCTCCGACCACTTCAATGTATTCTTTCCATTTTCTTCTTCTTTCAGGAAGGGGTATTTGTAACTTCCCTGAAAGATATTGTGCAGTGTAGGATTTATCATCTTTCATTAATTCACTCCATTTACCTGCAAACACAAGTTCTCCGCCATATTCTCCAGCCAAAGGACCAATATCAATAATATGATCGGCACTGCGTATTATATCTTCATCATGTTCTACCACTATTACTGTATTGCCCAGATCGCGCAGTTGTTGCAACACTTGTATTAAACGTTCAGTATCACGGGGATGGAGTCCTATACTTGGTTCATCAAGAATATACATTGATCCTACAAGACTGCTACCCAGACTATTTGCCAGATTAATACGTTGAGATTCGCCACCAGATAATGAATTTGACAGACGGTTTAAAGTGAGATAACCTAATCCTACATCACAGAGATATTGAAGTCTGTTGGTAATTTCAGTAAGCAACCTTTTGGCAATAGTTCTTTCATTATCAGTAAGCTCAAGGTTTTTAAAAAAATCTAGGGCTTCTTCAGCCTGCATCAGAACTACATCAGAAATTGATTTTTCGTTGATTTTTACATAATTAGCATCTTTTCTCAGGCGGGTTCCACGACATTCAGGGCAAATGGCTTTACCTCTGTACCTTGCCATAAGTACTCTGTACTGCACTTTATATCCATTGGCTTCTACCATTTTAAAAAAAGCATCCAAACCCTCAAAATACTCATTGCCGGTCCAAAGTAATTCTTTTTGTTCAGAACTTAGTTCATAATATGGTTTATGAATAGGAAAACCGAATAATCTTGCTGTATTTACCAGTTGGTTTTTCCATTCGCTCATTTTATCTCCCCGCCAGCAAGCAATGGCTTCTTCATAAATTGACAGGGACTTGTCAGGAACAACCAGATCCTGGTCTAAGCCTATTATAGATCCAAAGCCTTCGCAACGTTTGCAGGCACCGTAAGGGTTGTTGAAACTGAACAGATTTGGCGAGGGTTCTTCAAAATTAATACCATCCAGTTTAAAGCGGTTTGAAAAATCATGTTTTTCAGGCTTTCCGTCAATTTCAATCTCAACAACACATTGTCCCCGACTTTCAAAAAATGATGTTTCAACTGAATCAGCCAGGCGGCTGCGAAGACTACTGTTGCCTGTCTGGGTTAAAACCCTGTCAATCAATATATGAAACTGCGAATCTATACTCTTCAAAGCAACCGGATCGCTAATCAATTCTTCAATCCTCAATACCTGACCATTATTTTTGATCCTTGTAAAACCCTGTTGCATCAGGACTGTAAGCTGGTCTTTGAGTTTTGTTTTTTCTTTTTGAACTAATGGCGAAAGAATCAATACACGGGTATTGTCCGGCAGGTTCAGGATATAATTTACCACATCGTCCACGCTATGGCGCTTAACTGTATTGCCTGAAACTGGCGAATATGTTGTTCCTATACGTGCATACAACAGCTTAAGATACTCATATATTTCAGTTGATGTACCAACAGTTGAGCGCGGATTACGTGTGTTTACCCGCTGTTCGATAGCCACAGCCGGCGAAATACCAATTATATGATCCACTTCAGGTTTGCTCATCCTGCCGAGAAACTGACGGGCGTAGGCACTAAGGCTTTCCACATATCGCCGCTGACCCTCAGCGTATAAAGTATCAAAAGCAAGTGAGCTTTTCCCCGAACCTGATAAACCAGTAATTACAGTCAGGCTGTTACGCGGAATATTTACATTTATGTTTTTTAGATTGTGAACGCGTGCACCCTTTATAATTATGTAGTTGCGAAAATTGTTTGAATTAGACATGAGCCTGGCTGGTAAATTAATCTGCAAAATTATATGATTTTCTTATGCCGGAATACGAAAAGCACGAAGCAAAAGGATTATAAAAAGGATATGACAGAAATTAATTATGATTATTCCTCTGTTATCCTATCGAGTAATTCCGGGCGATGTTCCTGAGTGCGTTTCAATGCCTGTTCATGTCTCCACTGCTTAATTTTTGCTTCATGACCAGAAAGTAGTATTTCCGGAACTTTCCAGCCTTTATAATTAGCAGGGCGAGTGTATACAGGAGCCGAAAGCAAATGATCCTGGAATGAATCAGAAAGAGCTGATGTTTCATCACTCATAGCTCCCGGTATGAGTCTGATAATACTGTCGCAAACCACTGCGGCAGCAAGTTCCCCACCCGACAGAACATAGTTCCCGATTGAAATCTCAAGGCTTATAAAATGCTCGCGTATACGCTCATCAATACCTTTATAGTGTCCGCAAAGCAAAATGATATTGTTAAGCAGCGATAAACGATTGGCTTCGGGTTGGTCAAAAAGTTTGCCATCTGGGGAAAGGAAAATCACCTCATCGTAATTGCGTTCTGATCTCAATTTTTCGATTGCATCGGCAATTGGTTGCAGCATCATTACCATACCACTGCCTCCTCCAAACGGGTAATCATCTACATGCCTGTGTTTGGATTTACTGAAATCCCGTATGTTGTGAAAATGAATTTCCACAAGTTTGTTTTCTATTGCCCGTTTAACTATAGAATGGTCGAAAGGACCGGCAAACATTTCAGGAAATAAAGTAAGGATGTCAATACGCATGGTAATAGCAACTTAGATTTATTTTGCAAAAATACCCTGAAATTCTGGTATTTGATAAAAACTACGGACTATAAATGATTAATTTTGTGCTGCCAACTGTTTGATTTTATATCTTTGATAATCCAATTACTATTACGAATCTTTAATATCATGCCTGAAAGTTCAAATAAATTACCCGGTTACGATTCAGTTTTTACGTTCCTTTTTCTATTGCTTGTTCTGACAAGTCATATATACTCACAGCCATTAGGACCTGCTTACGTTGTTTATTTCAAAGATAAAGCCAACTCTCCCTATTCTATTGATAATCCTTCTGAATTTCTTACAAACGAGGCAATTTCACGAAGGCAGATTCAGAATATACCAGTACAGGAAGATGATATTCCGGTAAATTCAGAGTATCTGGAACTGCTGGCTGGTACAGGTGCTCAAATTGCAGCGGTTTCCAGATGGTTCAATATGGCGGCTGTGTGGATACTGAACCCTGGTATTATACCTGAGATTGAAGCTCTGCCGTTTGTTTTGCAGATAATACCCATGAATGGAATTCCTTCCGGTTTCAAGAAAGCAAACTGGAAAACCAAGCCATTTTTCGATGAAGAAACTATTGAAATTGAATTACAACCGTTAAGTCGAAAAAATATAAATTCCGATTATTATGATTATGGACAAGCAGCTACTCAGATAGAAATGATAAATGGTAAATATCTTCATAATCTGGGCTTTCGTGGTGAAGGAATGGTAATTGCCGTACTGGATGCCGGTTTCAGAAATGTAGACATAAATCCTGCTTTTGATAGTCTAAGAACCAATAACTGTATTCTTGGCACTCGTGATTTTGTTGTGCCGGGAAATAATATATATAATCCCGGTATTCATATTCATGGTGCAAATGTGCTTTCCATTATGGCTGCCAATATACCAGGGCAAATGGTAGGGACTGCTCCCGAGGCTTCATATTGGCTGTTGCGCACTGAAGATGCTGATGGCCCGTATAATAATACTGAATATCTGATGGAAGAGTATTACTGGATATCAGGAGCTGAATTTGCCGATAGCGTGGGTGCAAACGTTATCAATTCTTCACTGGGTTATACAACTTTCGACAATCCATTGCAAAATCATAGCTATGCCGATATGGATGGAAATACAACCCCAATAACTCTTGGTGCAAACAAAGCTTCCGAAAAAGGAATTCTGGTTGTGAACAGTGCTGGGAACAGTGGCAATTTGCCCTGGAAGTATATCAGTGCTCCGGCTGATGGTTTAAATCTTCTAGCTGTAGGTGCTGTTAAGGGTAATGGCAGCTATGCCTCATTCAGTTCCATCGGTCCGAGTGCTGATGGCAGGGTGAAACCTGATATTACAGCCCGGGGTGATAGTACAACTTATGTAAATACTTCGGGGCAGGTTAGAGCTGGTAATGGAACATCTTATTCTTCGCCGGTTATAGCCGGAATGGCTGCCTGTCTCTGGCAATCAAATAAAAGTGCTGACATTGAAGGTATTTATCAGTGTATCATTCAAAGCGCCTCGCAGTATCAAAATCCAGATGTTTACAAAGGCTATGGAATACCGGATTTTGAAATGGCGCGCTTACTGCTCACCCGCGATGATTCCACCATTCTTTCTAAAGGAATGATTAAGGTTTCACCAAATCCGGTAAAATCACATGTTTTTATTGAAACTTTGAAATCAGGTGTATTAATACAGAATATAAACGTCTGCGACTTGAATGGGAGGATAGTTATAAAACGACATTATAGCAAAGGACAAGCATATATTACTGAAAATGTGGATTTGCTTAATTCAGGATTATACATATTGCGGGTTGACTTTGAAAACAAAAGCGAATTTATTAAACTGGTTAAATTTTAATCTCTGCTTTAATTTCTTTACATCCTGCATTTTTCGGCATTTTATTTTTTGAGCCTTTTTCTTCGCTATTTTTTGCAGATATTTATTAAAAAACCTCTTAACACGGAGAGATAATTATTTATCATTGCTTAAATTTGCTGATTATTTACCATACAATCACCCCAAATGAAAAAAGCATTTCTTGTGATGCTACTGGCAGCCATTGTCAGTAGTAAAATTTTAAGTCAGTGCATTCCCGACACTACATATATCAGACCAGGTATTTACCCTGACACTTCCATCGGAATTCCGCCGGCATATGCCACATATATGTATGAAGTTGTGATTACGGCTGTAATCCCTGAAGATACTCTGTTTCTTGGAAGTAGGGTTCCTGTTGACTCTATTGGAGTTACAAAGGTCATAGGACTTCCTGAAGGATTTACAACAGCTACTGATTCCCCCAGCGGTTTCTGGAAAGGAGGTGAGCGGGGTTGCATGTTAATTACCGGCACACCCACCCATCAGCAGGTGGGCGAACATCAGCTGAATTTTAAACTGGCCGGTTATATAGCTTCATGGGCACTCCCGGTCAATTTTGATCTCACTTCATATAGTCTGATAATATATGATTCAGTGTTGCATGGAATTGCTGATCGTGAAGTGCCTGTTAGCTCTGTGAAAGTTTTTCCGAACCCTTTCGCTGAGAAATATACAATAGAACTATATGCAACGACACCGGTTCTTCTAGATATGTGTGTATTTGATCTTAACAACAGGGTAGTAGCAATTAAACAACTTAATACCGGTATTGGGATCAATCATTTTACATTTAATTGTTCCGATTTAAAACCTGGTTTGTATTTCTGCCGTTTAATATCAAATGACGGAATTGCTGGAAAAGCTTTCAAAATTCTACGATATTGATTGTCATGGTGTTATACCTTGCTAGTTGAAATAGTTGATAAAAAAGCTTAATGTTCATATTTGAAATCGTTAAATGAAACTTTATAATTTTATTAGATATCTGATACTGCTCATACTGCTGCTTTGTGTTTACATTACTGTGGCACAAAAGCCGATAATAAGTGGTGTTGTTACTGATGAAAAAAACGGCGAACCTCTTGCCGGCGTGAATTTGATTTACGGTGATAATCAGGGTGCAGCCACTGATGCTAAAGGTTTTTATAGGATTGTAACCGAGCCGGGCAGGATAAGATTACAATTCAGGTTTGTAGGATATCATACACTTGTGAAGAATATTAATGTTCAAAATGGTGATTCCATTACATTGGACGTTCAGTTATTGGAAGAAACCCAATTACTTAGCGAGCTGGTAGTGAGTGCATCACGGTATGAGCAAAAGCTTTCGGATGTTATTGTATCAATGGAGGTTATAAACAAGGCAACTATTGAAAACACACATTCGTTGTCAATTGAAAGTGCTTTGCAACAGGTGCAGGGCGTTATGCTTCTCGACGATCAGATCAGCATCAGAGGAGGTAATGGTTATAGCTATGGAGTAGGCTCAAGGGTTATGCTGCTTCTCGATGATCTACCAATACTTACCGGAGGTGGGGGAGAGGCAAAATGGGATTTTGTGCCGATTGAGAATTTGCATCAGGTGGAGGTCATAAAAGGCGCATCATCAGCTATTTATGGCTCATCGGCTCTGAATGGTGTTGTAAATATCAGAACCTCCTGGCCTGGTACCAAACCTGAAACAAATCTTACGTTTTACAGTGGTATTTACGGACAGCCAAAGCGTAAAGAAATAGCATGGTGGGGAAATACTCAGCCATTTTATTCAGGTTTGCGGTTCATGCATAGCCGGCAGGCAGGCAATCTCGATATTGTTATTGGCGGAAATATGTTTTCTGATATTGGTTATCGCGAAAATGAACATGAACAATATGCCCGATTTAATATGAATACCCGTTATCGTAACCAAAAGATAAAAGGTCTGTCGTATGGTGCTAACACAAATTATATGATGAATAAAGGCGGGAATTTTCTTTTATGGCTCGATGGCGACACAGGCGTTTACCGCTCGTCACCGGTTTTTGACCAGAAGTTTGACAACAAACGTTTTAATTTTGACCCGCATATTACATATTTTTCAGGCCAAAGCCGTCATACATTACGAGGCAGGATATTTAATGTGGCTTACGATAATGATAGCCTTACTAATCATGATGATACATATTTTGCTGAATATCAGTATCTTCATCAGTTTAAGAGGGATCTTACACTTACTGCCGGTGTTAATGCAAACAAAGTTGTTTCAGAATCCAATCTATTCAGCGGAGAAAAAAATACTGCTTCAACTCAAGCAATCTATTTTCAGGCCGAAAAACAATACAGGGATTTGAGATTTACTTTGGGAGGTCGTTATGAATTCCAGAAAGTAAATAAAGATACTGAACTGTCAGGACCATTGCTTAGAGCCGGAATTAATTATCAGGCAGCTAAGTTCACGTTTTTAAGAGCCAGTTTTGGTCAGGGGTTCCGTTATCCGACAATAGCTGAAAAATATGCCTATACGATGGTGGGAGCGTTGAGGATTTTTCCAAATATGAATTTGAAACCTGAACATGGATGGAATTCTGAAATTGGTATCAAACAGGGCTATTCTTTTGGCAAAATAAGAGGCTACATGGATGCTGTTGTTTTCTGGACTGAGTATAAGGATATGATTGAATTTACTTTTGGACAGCATTATCCGGATACGTTAACAAATCCTGATCTTTTTGACTTTTTTAATTACACAGGGTTCAAGGCTGAAAATATTAGCGATGTGAGGATCAATGGTTTTGAGATTGGCTTCGTAGGAGAAGGAAAAGCAGGGGTATTGAATTATCAGTATAATTTCGGTTATACATATACCAATCCGGTTGACAAAAATTTTGACAAGGAAAATGCACTTAAATATACCTCTACAGATAAAAATATTCTGAAATACAGATTTTATCATAACAGTAAAGCAGCTTTCGATGTTTCATATCGCAAGATATCATCCGGATTCAACATTGACTATCATAGCTATATGATCAATATTGATAAAGCTTTTGAAGATTCACTCCGGTTTGAGAATGGAGCTCCCTATGGTATAATACTTCCGGGCATGAAAGCCTACCGGGAAAAACATAATAAAGGTGATGTAATTGTGAACTGGCGTTTTTCGTGGGAACCGTTTCCGGCAATTCGCATGTCAGCAATTATAAACAACCTTTTCAATCGTGAATATATGACCCGCCCTGCTGATGTGAGACCTCCCAGAGTATTTGCACTGCAGTTATCAATCAAGTTATAAAAACACAATAATCAGGCTGTAACTCAAATGATTAGTTTACTGGTTTGTTTTGGTAACGATCTGATCAATAATGCAATCAATGCTTAAATCAAATGCTTCAATAATTAACTGAGCCTGATTATAATATTGTTCTCTTTCTATCAGTTGGTCAGTTATTTTTAACAGCATTTCTTCTTTGTTTAATCCTTTTAGCATGGGTCTCTTATAACGGAATGGAGAATTGCTCAACCGGGAGGCTAATACCGGAGTGCTTAACTTCAGATAAATTGTAAGTCCATGTTGATTCATCAAATTCATATTATTGTAAAAACACGGGGTTCCTCCACCGCTTGCAAGAACCATTCTATCAAATTTATTTATGAGTTCGAGGAGTACCTCATGCTCCAGGCTACGGAACTGGGCTTCGCTAAAGCGTTCAAAAAACAGGGCAATACTTGTTTTATATTTTTGTTCAAAATAATCGTCAAGGTCATAAAATTCATACTCCAGCTTCCTGGCAAGACGCTTTCCCAAAGTTGTTTTGCCGCTTCCCATATAACCTGTTAAAAAAATTCTCATGAAATAAATTAATTGATTTAATGCAATGAATATCAGTAATTAAAATAGTTTAAGAATTTTTGGTGAATAATAGATTTTCCCCTTTCTGATTGTAAAAATAGAAAATTTTATACATTCGTACCGCAGGATAGTAATACAAGTACTTTTATAACATTGAAACAGATAGTACAAGTCTTTGTTTTTTCGAACCTTAAAATCAAAATAAATTGCCTTTAAAAAGCATACTTGTAAAATACTGGGGATACACTGAATTTCGCCCCTTGCAGGAGGACATCATCAAGTCAGTGATGGATGGGCGTGATACCCTTGCTTTGTTACCAACAGGCGGGGGTAAATCGGTATGTTTTCAGGTTCCTGCTCTTGCAAAGGATGGTTTATGTCTGGTCATTACACCTTTGATAGCTTTAATGCAAGATCAGGTTGAAAATCTTAAACGAAGGAATATCAATGCTGCTGCTATATACAGCGGGATGAACCAGAGACAGATTGAGCTTGTGCTTGACAACTGTATGTTTGGTGATGTTAAGTTTCTGTATTTATCGCCTGAGCGGCTTGAAACTGAGAAATTCCTTGCTGTATTGCCTCGTTTACCGGTTAATCTCATCGCAGTTGACGAGGCTCATTGTATTTCTCAATGGGGTTATGATTTCAGACCTCCATATCTGAGAATTGCTGCTATACGTGAATTTCTGCCTGACGTGCCGGTGCTTGCATTAACAGCTACTGCAACTCCTGTGGTTGTGAAAGACATACAGAATAAGCTCAGTTTCAAAGAAGAAAATATTTTTCAAAAAAGCTTTGAAAGATCAAATCTTACTTATGTGGTTCAACATGAAGAAGATAAAATGGGAAGGCTGTTGAAAATATGTAATCGTATCAGTGGTACAGGTATCGTATATGTGAGAAATCGTCGCAAAACAAGGGAGATAGCTGAATTTCTGAATAATAATAAAATTTCTTCTAATTTTTATCATGCTGGACTTGATACTACAACCCGCGATAAGCGTCAGGCAGCATGGATGAAGGGAGAGGTTCGTGTTATGGTGTCAACCAATGCTTTTGGAATGGGTATTGATAAGCCAAATGTCCGTTTTGTAGTTCATACCGATCTACCCGATAGTCTTGAAGCATATTTCCAGGAAGCCGGGCGTGGAGGTAGGGACGGAAACCAATCGTATGCAGTAATCCTTTACGATAATTCCGATATTATTGAATTAAAACATAATCTTAACCTTAAATATCCTGCTGTTGATGTGATAAAACAGGTTTATCATACCCTTGGCAACTACTACCAGTTAGCCACGGGTAGCGGCAAAGACCGGAGTTATGACTTTGAACTTAGTGAATTTTGTAATCGTTATAATCTGAATCCGGTTGTTAGCTATAATGCACTTAAATTTCTTGAAAAAGAAGGTTATATCTCTCTTAACGAAGAGGTTGGCTCTCCATCACTTATCAATATCCGGGTTAAAAAGGATAATTTATATCGTTTTCAGGTCGAAAATCCTTATTATGATCTTTTTATCAAGCTAATATTGCGTTCTTACACTGGTTTGTTCACAACTTTTGTACGTATCAGCGAGGCTGAAATTGCAAGACGTATGCCTATGCCGGTAAATGATGTTATCAGGAATCTTCATGCTCTTAACAAATTTGGACTTATAACTTACGTTCCCCGCAAAGAAAAGCCACAGCTCATTTTTCTCACAGAAAGGCTTGATGTAAGCTCCTTGCAGATATCAACATATAACTATAAGGACAGGCTTGATACGGCTAAAACAAGATTAGAAAGTGTGATCCGCTATGTCCAGAGCAGGGATACATGCAGAAGTATTCTGTTACTGGATTATTTTGGTGAGAAAGATGGAAAGCGTTGTGGTAAGTGTGATGTCTGTGTTGAACGTAACAGAATGGAGTTAAAGAATCTTGAGTTTAATAAAATTGTTGAACAGATTAAGCAATTGCTTTCAGAACAGGCTCTTTCAATGGAAGAGATCGTGGGATTGATAAAAGGATTTAATGATGATAAAATATTAAAATCCTTCAGGTGGCTACTTGAAAATGACAGAATCGTATCAACAGATCTTTATAAATACAGGTGGAAGGCAGGAAATGTTAAGAATGAGAGAAAAAGGAATGATGAAATATTTTGATAATAAGGCATACTGATTTTTAAGTTTTTATGAAACTCCAATTATCTTTTTACAGCAGGACCAATGTGATAGAAATAGCCAGAGATCTACTGGGGAAAACTCTTTTTACAAATATTGATGGTTATTTAACCGGTGGTATAATCACTGAAACAGAAGCTTACGCTGGAGTTCATGACAGAGCTTCTCATGCATATAATGGCAGACGTACTGCACGTACAGAGGTGATGTATATGCGTGGAGGCACTGCCTATATATATTTGTGCTATGGCATTCATCATTTGTTCAATATTGTTACTGGTGAACCTGAAGTTCCTCATGCTGTTCTTATCAGAGGTATAAAAGTCACACATGGCATTGATATAATTCAGAAACGTACCAAAAAAAACATTACAGTTGGTGAGGTTATTAGTGGTCCGGGTAAGGTTTCCAAAGCATTGGGTATCAATGTGTCATTTACAGGAACTGACCTGTTGGATAATGATATATGGCTGGAAGACAATAACTTCAGGGTAGATCCGAAAACAGTAAAATCAACACCAAGGATCGGTGTTGATTATGCCGGGAGTGATGCTTTATTGCCATACCGTTTTGTCATTTGAAACCAATGTGATCTAGCTTGAATACACCTTTGTTTTTAACACTTTTAAGCGAGTATTTTGGTTTCACACACATTATAATGTTTTATTTTTAAAGAAAAATTATGTTTTGTGTAAGAAATCTATTGTTATATGAGCCTTTATTAGTTGTTTTTCAGCTTCTTATGATTTTTAATTATTTTTAATAGCTTTTCTAAATGTTAATAAATTTTAACTACATTTGCAGTCTCTAATCTTTTGTTTAACTAAATTCAATTTGCAATGAAAAGATTATTATTTCTTTTGGCATTTTTTGCCTTTGTTTTAAACGTTAACGCTCAGGTAGTTCTTTACGAAGATGACTTTGAAGCATATACAGTAGGAGCTACTCTGGTTTCTCAGAATCCTGATTGGGCCGTATGGCCGGGTGGTACATCAGGTGTTATAAGCACTGACGTTGCTCATAGCGGTGCAAAATCAGTGTATGTTTCAGGTGATAACGACCTCATTTATGCTATGGGAAACAAGGTGAGTGGAAAATATCAGGTAGATTTTTATTATTATGTTCCAGCAGGTTTCGGTGGATATTTCAATTTCCAGCGTCATGAGTCTCCTGGCGTTGAATGGATTATTGAGGTTTATTTTGGTAATGATGGCAATGGTTTCATTCATGCCGGTGGCGAGGATGCTGCAACCTTTAATTTCCAGCTTGACTCATGGACTTATGTTAAAACCATTATTGACCTCGATAGCGATTGGGCTGAGTTTTATATCAACGGGAATGAGGTTCATCAATGGCAGTGGAGCTATACCTCACAGGGTGCTGTAAGTCCTTATGGTGCACAATTAGGTTGTGTAAATATTTATGCCGGAGCTCCGACAGGGCAGACTGCAGAATTCTATTTTGATGATTTCCTATGGGTTGAACTTACCGCTGGTAATAACCCTGCTATTGCTATTACACCAACTCAATTTCAGAAAAATCTGATTGCAGGACAGGTTGTTACCGATAATCTTAATGTTCAAAATGTAGGAACTGCGCCATTGGATTATGGTTTGCAGATAAATTATGTTTTCGACAAAGGTAATCCTGTTCTTGATTCCCCTGAATTTAATTCAACCATTAAGAACCCTGCAGGCAATTTTGTTGTTGATCCTAACCCAAGACCATCTGCTGATCCTGCTAATCCAACTGATGAAGTAATACTCAATTATGATGGACCAAATTATACCGCAATTGGTTTGAACAACCCCAATCAATGGGAAGTTGCAGCTAAATTTACCAATGATATGACTGTGCCACATGCCGGTATGATGCTTACTAAAGTTGATGTTTATGTAAATGAAACAGATGGATGTTCATTTAAATTACGCATTTATGGCGAAGGCTCAGCTATTGAACCAGGAGCTTTACTTCACGAACAAGAATTCTATCCTATCATGCCTGAATGGCATAGCATTACTCTTACTAATCCTATAATTGTAACAGGCGAAGAATTATGGATAGGCTATTGGATTGATCAAACTATTGGAAGTACTTATCCTGCCGGAGCTGATGAAGGTCCTGCTCATCCTCACGGAGATTATATCAAAACCGGTGCCGGATGGGGACATCTTTCAAGCAATGCTTCATTGGATTATAACTGGAATATCAGAGGTGTGCTGGAAGGAACAGCCGGACCAAGCTGGTTATCACTTACTCCGACAGCTGGAACTCTGGAACCTTCAGCCAGTGTTGATCACACTGTTACATTTGATGCCAGCCTGCTTAATCAGGGTGCCTACAATGCTGTGATTAAAGCTGTTAGTAATGATGCTAACAACCCTGTTGTAAGCATTCCCGTATCCGTCAATATATCAGGTTCATCACAGGAACCAACTATTAGTGTGAATCCAATGTCACTGACCCAGGAATTACTTGTTGGTCAAACAGCTACTAAACAGGTGAATGTTGCTAACGTAGGGCAATTGCCACTTAACTACAATGTTGCCATTGAGTTTCTAAGTATGGATGGCGCTGCAATACAGCCTGTTCCGGAGGGAAAAACTGAAGTAATTGATATGGATTTAAGTCTTGCCCCAACTTCAACAGCAGGTGGAAATCCTGAAAATCTTACCGATAACGATCCTGTTGTTTTAAATTATGATGGACCAAATAACTCAGCAATTGGTTTAACAGATGGTGGTACTTTCCATGTTGCTGCCCGTTTCCCGTCGGCAATGACTACACCTTATCAGTATTACATGCTTGAATCTGTTGAAATTTATATTAATCACATGCCTTCAACAACAATTGTTAAAATCTGGGGACCAGGAACAAGTACAAGTCCCGGTACATTATTGTCGCAACAGACTGTTACCCCTATTGCTAATAATTGGAATACTATTACTTTATCAACTCCAATTGAAATTACCGGTACTGATATCTGGATCGGATATACAGTTACTCATGCTGCTTCCGAATTCCCTGCTGGCTGCGATGCCGGACCTCACCATCCAAGCGGAGACGGATCATGGATATCAACTGATGGTGCTTCTTGGAGTAAATTGTACGAAATTGCTGATCTGGATTACAACTGGAACATTCGGGGGAATCTTGTTCCCGGGGAAATTCCTTGGTTAAGTGTTAGTCCTACTTCCGGAACCGTACCGGGAGGTTCATCCAATATGCTGAATGTTGTTTTCAACTCAACCAGTACTAATGTGGGTGTTTACAATGCTAATCTTAAGATCAGCAGCAACGACCCTGCAACACCAATGGTTACTGTTCCGGTTCAGTTAAATGTTACCGGTACACCATCAGGGCCTTCTATTACAGTTGATCCAACATCTATTAGTACAGTATTGCCCCTTGGTCAGTCAGGAAGCGAAACACTGACTGTTGGAAACATTGGTATGCAGACTCTTAATTTTAATGTTAGTATTGCTTATCCTGATCAAAAAAGAAGACCGGTGAAAACTGTACCTGTTGGAGAAGTCAGTCATCTTGAACTTGATCTTGCAAAGACTTCTGCCGGAACAAATGGCGGAAGTCCAAAACCTGATTATACTGATAATCCCGTTATTCTGCATTATGATGGCGAGAATAGCGATGCTATTGGATTAACTAATGGCGGTACTATGTATATGGCAGCACGTTTCCCCTCTGAAATGGTAAGCCAGTATGCTTATTATACACTTGAAACAGTATCAGTATATATTAACGATGTTCCAACTGCAACTACTGTCAGGGTATGGTCAGCAGGTACATCAACTTCTCCAGGTACATTAATTCATCAACAAGATTTTACACCTGTTGGTTATAGTTGGAACACGATCACACTTACTACACCTGTAACTCTTGATGGTAATGATATCTGGATTGGCTATAATCTTACCCATGAACCTGGTGAATTCGGTGCTGGCTGCGATAATGGACCTGCAAATCCTGACGGAGCATGGATATCAACAAATGGAACATCATGGAGTAGATTGTTTGAATTAGCACCTACTTTGGATTATAACTGGAATATCCGTGGTACAATTCATCCAGGAGTTGCTCCCTGGATAACCGTTAATCCGCTTGCTGGTTCAGTTGCTGGAGGTGGTTCAATGCCATTAACAGTTAATTTCAATGGTGCTAATCTTACTTTTGGTTCTTATAATGCTGATATTATTATAACTAGTAATGATGCTAATAATCCATCTATTGTTGTTCCGGTTGAATTGACTATTGAGGGAACACCTGAATTCCCCAACATAGTGGTTACACCCGAACAATTGTCAGTAGACATGCTTCCTGAAACTACAGAAAGTAAATCTCTAACCATTGCGAACACTGGTGATGCAGATCTTGAATACACAACAAGTATACAATATCTATTAGCCGGCGATTCAGATGCATTTGTATATTTTGAAGGTTTTGAGGGATCTGTTTTTCCACCTGCAGGTTGGACAAAACTTAACCCTATTCCTGGCACAGGCTGGACGGATATTTCTGCTGGTACTACACCGCTTCCGGGATGGGAAGGTGGCTCTGCTGATCCGGCTCCTAATGGTGATAATAAAATGGCATTCTGTACGTGGACTACCGGAGGTAATGCTGCCAATGACCAGTGGCTTGTTACCAAACAGTTTACAATGGTTGAAGGAATGGAGTTATCTTTCTGGTTACGTTACTGGCCAAATTCATATATAGATCATGTACAAGTTAAAATATCCAAGACTGTTCAAAATAATGTTAATGCATTTACAATCCTTGTGGATGACCTTAACTTTACTTCAGCCAGCCCAATAACATGGCAACTATATACCTATGATCTGGATAAGTTCCTGCAGCCTGGAGAAAGCTTTTATATCGCATTCCGCGAATTTGTTGATGACAACAATAGCGATGGCGCTGCTATATTCCTTGACAATATTGGCTTATCAGTTTCATACGATTGGCTGAGCATTGATCCAGAAGCCGGTAATATTGCTCCTAACGGGCAGACATCACATACCGTTAACTTTAATAATGAAGGTCTTGCCCTGGGTAATTATACAGCGAATATCGTAATTACAAGTAACGACCCTGAATCACCTACTACTATTGTTCCGGTGAACATGTCAGTTGTTGATGTTATTATTACTCCGGGAGATGCAAATGGAGATGGCATTGTTGATGCAAATGACGTAGTTGCTATGATCAGCTATATATTGTTTGGCAATCCAGAACCATTCTTCTTTGAAAATGCTGATGTAAACGGAGATGGAAATATTGACGTAGTTGATGCTGTAGCTACAATTTACATTATTCTGGGTGCTAAAAATGAATCTTCAAATGTTATTTCCGCTCCGGGATCAATTTATCTAAATCCTAATAGCATTGAATTGCAAAGTGATGGCACACTCACAGGTTTGCAATTTGAACTTGCTGGAATACACATGGATCAGCTTAAACTTGCACTTGAAGGTTATGAATTTGTTGGTGCAGTAAAAGATGGTGTCCTCAGGGGATTGGTATTTAGCTTTGATAATACTCCATTACCTGCAGGAATGGTTACAATGTTCAATATTAATTCTGAAGTAAATCCTTCGTGGGGTGATGTATTTGCAGCTAATGTAAATGCTGAGAAAGTTGATGTATTCAAATACATCAATGGTTTCGAAAACGAATTCGTTCTTTCAGTATTCCCCAATCCTGCAAAAGAATCTATCTCAGTTAAGTCAAATAAGCCAATTAATCTGATTCGTTTGACTAATCAACTGGGACAGGTAGTTGAAGAGGGAACACCACAGGTGGAAATGATGACTATCACTACTTCTGGTCTGCATAAAGGAATATACATTCTTGAAGTACACACAGATAATAATGTATCAGTACAAAAGATTGTAATAGAATAATTTGCTTTTGTAGAATTTGATTTTTCATTCAAAAAACGGAGGCTGCTTCAATATCGAAGCAGCCTCCGTTTTTTTTAGATTCTTCAGCCGCTGAAATGCAAATTTCAATAATGCTATTCCAAAAAAGTGTGTAAAGTATAAAGAGCTTAATTTTGATTACTTCGCATAAAAAATACCATCTATGTACCTTACATCATCGCAGACCAGTGAAATTATTGAACAAATCGTATGCAAGGAAGACGGTTTAAACCCAAACCCTAAAGAATAGGGAATAGAAAATTCCAAAAACCACATAAATCTTTGTTTATGTGGTTTTTTTGTTGTTATTTCACATTACCTAATTAGGTAATATTCAAAATTAATATAAACTGATAAAAACAAAGATAAACCACCCCGATTGGGCTTTGAAACACAAAAAACCGGGAATTGAACTGAAGCTGATAAACGGACGATACTACCTTTATGGCGTAAAAATCCGTTTGTGATAAAGCGCTCAAACGCTCAAGAAAAGTCTCGCACTGTATTCTGGGCAGCATCAGCTAGGAAAAGGGTTTCATCCCGTCAGAAAAAGCGGAGCTGAAAAAGAAAAGCAGAAACACCTATCTCAATAAGCAAGTGATGGTGTTTGAATACGGATTTGCCAAGTGGTTTCTAGACGAATTGGGAGGCAACGGATTGCTGAACTCATTGAAAAACACTTCCCTGAGCATTAGCAATTCATCGTTTTTAAGGTGTATTGCCGCCTGGCCTTCAAGTCCCCATTGAAAAACATCCCCACCGAGCTGGAACGCTCTGCCATTTTGGATCTTCTTGGATGGAAAGGGAAGATTTACGACCAGAAAGTATCAGACATGCTTTTTGAGGTTGGGCAGATGCGCCAATCCATCCATGAATTCATGCGTCCATTGGACAATAGGCGACGGAGCGTTCTGATAGATGTCACGGACATCGTACTGCAATCGAATAACATAGATGCCTCGTGCTTTCATATGCAAAGGGAAGAATCGCTCGGGGGGTGTTCATCAACCACATAAGTATACAGCTCATATATGAGCTGTATACTTAAAGCCATTTCTCTGAACAAGAAGCAAATGCTGATTCACAAATATTCGATAAACGATGCGATAGAACAAATGAAGTCAATCAAGCAAATCAGATTTGCTCCAGGGGAGTTCGTGATTTCAGAAATGAATAAGTCAAACAAGACATTACTAAAGCAAATGAAAATAACGATTATCTAAAAAATTAGGGTTTGGGTTTAAATCAATATATTGACTTTAGCCAAAAAGATATGCATAGTTTGTTAGATGTGAGCATTTTAATTTGGGTAATCCATTAAAAAAGCCTATTACTGTTGATGATAACCATATAATATTCATGAGATGCAGTTATGGATAATTGCTCTTGGGAGTATAGATTAAGCAATTTGAAACTTTATAGTAGTGGCAGTTTAATATTGATTCTTCTATCATCTTTATCTTACAAGTATTATTTGTGCCATGAATATCATTAAAAATAACTACAGTTATTTTGTGGTAAAATTGGTTTAATATAATGAATTATTAAAATTTGGTCAAATAAAACTGCTAATATATTAATTCAGCTAAATGTTCTGAATTACTTAATGGCTCACGGATTACAAATATTAATATATCTATATATTTAGTGCAATGTTTGAGTTAATAATATTTACTACCTTACTTAGCATATTAATATGAATAATGAATAAGTATTGCCAAAATAATATCCATATTTGACATAAACACTAAATCATAATAAAAACCTTGCAATTTAACTTATAATTACATATTTTAGCTTTTCAACAAAACATAGAAGTTGGAGAGTCAACAATATACAGCTTATTTTAAATTAGACTAAGTATAAATTTAAATCAAGTTGAGAAAAAAACTTGCTTTCAGTTATTTCGTGATTTAATTTTGTGGCGCACATTTGAACGTCACTTATCCTGCGTATGGGGAATGACTAGAAATATATTCATGATTTCATTTGTTCATAGTAAAATATTGTTTTGTATCAAATTAATTAAAATATAGAATTTATTATATATGTTATTATTACGAACTATAAAATTATTGTAATTATGTAAAAATCAGTCCTTATTGTTCAATATTGAATAATTTTTAACTTGAATATAATTCTACCAACATGATATTAATTATAGTATAAATCAAGTGCACGTTTGTTTTCAATCGTTAATGAATTAAGTTAAGTATAATATTTTAGAATACATAGAACCATTGCGAAATTCAATTTTCTTGCTATGTCGTAAATTGACACTATTATGAATATTTTAATAGCTAATGTATGGATATAAATATTTAATGCTACATAGAATGTGTAAATGAGTATTACTACACCTATTTAGCTTAAATTGCTTTTTAGTGATTATAAAGCATAACTAATTCTGCTATTTTCATTTATGATTGTCGCTTTAACAACTAGTGTAAAGATATAGAATCTTTGAGAATATTTTGATTTGTAGATTTAACTAGTGACCTTTTAAATTGATTATTTTATTTGTTTTGGACGTGATTTCTTTCAATAAATATGATTTTGTTATGATTGGGAAAACTACTTCAGTGATTCAAATCCCGCAGGCTAAGAATAACAATCCTTATCCGATACTGGCTAAATCCAATTATCAAAAAAGAATTGGGAGTATGACTTTGATAAGTGTGATAAAATATTTTTATGAACTGACAAATTTACTGTGTTGTTTGTATCAGGGGCTAATGTGATAAATTTCTGATATCCTTTATAATTTAAAGTAAAAAGGGCAATACAGGTTAAGATATGACCATAAATGTTTAAGATAATATAAGAAGTAAATAAAAATAAAATATAAAAAATTTATGCCATGAGTAAAACTTACATTTTAATTTCCAAATTAGTAGAAGTTCTTGCAAAAATGCAAGTGATCTTATTAAACGGTATTTTTTTACTGCTTATGCTTTTATTTCAGATTCCTGTATATGGGCAGGATGTACCTGTTATGGACAATCTCGATACGAAGACTGCTTCCGGAAGTGGTACTTCACTTAATATTGAAAGGCCTCATAATGTACTTGAAGGTGATTTGATACTATTATTATTCACCCAACAACTAAGCTCCAGATTTGGTGATAGTGGTTTTACAACTCCTGATGGTTTTAAGCAAATAAGAGTTGAGCATGCCAGTTCAAGCTCATCAACACCACAGATTGTAGCATTTTACAAAATAGCAGGTGAAAATGAACCAAAAGTGTATACTAGTACTGTAACAGAGTATACTACCACTCCCAACTGGAAAGCGGTAGCAATGCGTGTTACCGGCCATGACCCTGTTAGTCCTATTGCAACAAATAGTGGTGCCAATTCAGGTAATACTTTGGTTCAATCACTTAATATTCATTCACTCTCAACCATTAATCAAAACTCTCTATTGATTGGTGCTGTTACAGTTAGAAGGGAGATTAGGAATGAAAAAACACCTGATGGCATAAAGGAGCTTTGGTTTCTTAACGGCACAGGTAACGAAGATAACAATTCAAATGCTCCCGCTTTTTATGGAGGGATAGAACCCATTGAAGAAGCCGGTGCTACAGGAACACGTTCCTTTTCATGGACTGGTTATGCCAAAGCTGCCGGGCTGATGTTTGCCATAAACCCGGATGTTAGTACAGTTGATCTGGAAATCACTAATGTGCCTGATAATGCAACTCCTGCATATAGTAGCCAAATCTCCTTTACAATCACTGCGAATAATAACTGGTTTAACAGTGCTACCGGTGTAAAAGTAAGCTGTCCGCTACCCAATGGATATGTTTATCTGTCACATAGTGCTTCTCAAGGAAATTATCATCCTAAAACAGGTATATGGATTATTGGTAATTTGAATAATTATGCCAGTTCTGAACTTTGCATTACAGCAATTGTAGCTTGCCCGGGTAATCTGGAATATGATTTTACTGCATCTATTTCGGGTGCTCAACCTGATAACGATCCAACAAATAACAATGCTACAGCTAACGTTAAGCCTTTCGGAGATTGTCCGGTAGTAGCCATTGATGATTATGTTGAAACAATTCAGGGTAACTCTGTTATATTTAATGTGTTAACCAACGATATCGGTGATTTAGACTCTGAAGGCTTTGATGACTCTAATATAGTAAGCAACCCGATTTTTGGAAATATTGTTGTTGGCTCCAAAGGTGATATAACTTACACACCTATAGGTAATTATATTGGTAACGACTCGTTTAAATATAAAATTTGCAGTATTCACAATCCGGAACAATGTAGTGAGGCAACAGTATATGTTACCGTAAACTCTGATTTATTTAATGTATGTTATGATGCAGTACAATCCCACATATATTATCTTCCTTTTCCTGAGCATCCCAATTTCTTGTTAAAAGCCTTACGAAGTGCTGCGAATCAAAATCCAAATCAAACAACTGTCAGAAATATTGTAAGTATTAAAGTAAACTATCCTAAGACCATTATTATATATGACCATTGGGAAGACGGTTATGAAGCCGACATAACTGAGCCAACCCAATCTACCACTGAAATCTGGGGAGATGGAAATCCTGCAAATGGCGTGGCACCGGGATATCCTGACGACATCATTCCTCCGGGCGGTCAGATTATTATTGACAAAACATTTGCCTATAACCGAAATCAGTTACAAATAGAGTATGATGGCAGGGACAAGATTTTTTCGAGTTCTGATATTACAATCTCAAAGATAACAGGAAGTAATGCAGACTTTAATGTTCAGAACGTCAAAACCGATGTGATTGATGTAAGCCGATTTGGAAAATCGTTTACTATTGGCTTTGGCGAAGACCTGACAAAATTAGGTAATGCACATAATGCTTTTAGATATGTTGGGTTATTTGTAAGAGCCTCTGAAGACAACACTTTAGTAGAATTGGATTATAATGGTGACGGAATAATTGATGTAACTAAAATCCTGAATGAAGGAGAGGTATGGCTATATGACGGAACAGCATCTACACCCGGAGACGTTAATAATGACGTAAATAAGTATAATGATATTAAAACCGGCGCACAACTTATTGCTGACAAACCTGTAGGAGTAGATATTGTTTTTGGAGGAATAGATAACTATGGAACCCGGAATATATATATATTGCCATCTAAGTTTTATGGGAGCAAATATATTACACCGGTACATACAACACTCAAAACTGCACCTGTAGTAGCCTATTTTTATAATAGTTCGGACACACCGATGACTTTAAAATGGGAAGCCGGCACTGGTCAATCAGGTGCGATAGAAATACCTGCAAAAGGTATTAATTTTTTAACTCTTAATCAGGCAGCAGGATATGAGTTTGAAAGTGAGGATGGCAGGACCTATACAGCCATTGCAGTTGTTGACGCAGATAATGAAGGGAGGGATTATGATTGGGCATATCCATTGGTACCCGTAGAAAGACTTACTAATTTTGCCAGTATTGCATGGGCTCCAGGTTCTAATGATTTAAGTGCCAATTATAATCCTATCTGGGTTACACCTACAAAGAATACCACAATTTATGTAAAATGGGATGGTGATATTACCAGTAATACAGGAAATATTAGTCCGTGCGGTATTCCGTTTGATGCCAATTATCCGGTAGGAAGGTTACAATCGTTAAAGTTATACGATAATTCCAGCAATGATAATGATCAATCCGGAGCTTCGATATATACCTGTGATGGTACGACTTTTTCTGCCGTTTGGGGTCAGGATGCCAATGCAGGGAATCCTACACCTATTTCAGGGGTAGCGCTTGATGTTGGTTACCTGATGCTTCCACGTTGTCTGGATTTTTTAATACTTGCTAATGATGACAGGGCAGTTACTGAACCTGAGATTCCGGTAATAATTGATGTATTAAGCAATGATGCCGGTTTTTTGTGCACTTTGGATCCCGGATCTGTAACTACAGATGGCTTTTTACAACCAACAGGAGGCAATGTTGTAATTAGTGATGATGGCATCATAATTTATACACCTAACCCGGGTTTTACAGGAACCGATGAGTTTGAGTATCAGGTATGCTCAAAAGAATATCCTCATATATGTGAAATAGCTCTGGTTAAAGTAATTGTACGTCCATGTGACAATGAAGCTTCATCGGCAGGAGTCAATATTGTAAAAGGTCGCGTGTATATAGAACAACTACCGGACAATGGGCAATATGATGGTGAGGATTTTGTATGTGGTGTAGCAGTTGAATTATATGCCGACAACAATTGTAATAATGAAATAGATAGTGGCGATCAGCTAATTGAAACCATTGTTAGCGATGTTAATGGAAGGTTTGATTTTGTGAAAACAGGAACAAAATATGCAAGAGATATTTTCCCAACATTACATGATTATGATGCAAATCAGGGAACAATAAACTGGTCAGGTGCCTGGTCAATAAATAATAATGATCGTGTATATTTACTAGAAGACCCCATTCCTTCTGATGCTGATAATATAGCGTTGTGTTTTAGTGGTAATAATAATTATGCTCAACGAAGTCTGGAGTTTATAGGTGCAACCAGTGCAGTATTGAAATTTAGCTATCGTAGAGAGGACCTTAAGAATGCAAATGATAAGCTCATTGTGAGTTTTAATGGGCACACACAGATTGAGATTGATAATGCTGGAAACATAAACACAGATCTATTTTATCATGATATGGTAGTATCCCTTTCGAACATTTATGCTGATGCTCCTAACTTACTCAAATTTGAAACTAACGGAACAGTTGGCAACAATAGTTATTTTTTTATTGATAATGTAGAACTCATATATTTTCCTGCTTGTTATATTGTAAAAGTGGATACTTCTATTACAAATGGTAAGTTTGAAGCTGCTGTTTTGAATGAGGGAACAATTACATTTGACAATCAGGGTTATTGTTCAGATGATGTTTATTTGGGAGTGCGAGCTTTACTCACTGCTGTGGATGATGAGGCAAAAGTGATATCTGAGGTTCCCAAAGTAATTTATGTTTTGGCAAATGATATTGGCAACCCTGATCCAGCTAAAGTTTCAATTCACACATCACCTTTAAATGGTCAAATAGAAATTAATCCGGACGGTAGTATTACCTATATTCCAGATCCTGATTATGAAGGACCAGACTCATTCAAATATACAGTTTGCAGCGCTGATGATCCTGATGTCTGCAGTACGGCTACTGTGAACCTGAATGTTACCTGTATTAGTATTCCGGGAATAAATGTTATTAACGGTATTGCTTTTGGCGATATTAATGGAAATGGCTTGCATGAAACAGGTGAAAATGGCCTACAAGGAATAGAAATAGAACTATATAACGATCTTAACGGAAATGGAGAACTGGATAATGGTGAGCCTTTGCTACAAACAATTACAACAGATGCTACAGGAGGCTACCAGTTTGAATTAAATTGCAATCTTCTTCCTGAACACACGGTTGCCGATAATTTCAACACTCGTTCATATAGCAGGAATGATGGAACAGATAATTGGATAAGTAACTGGGAAGAAACAGGCGATGATGGTTCACCAACGAGCGGAAATATTTTTATAACTTTAGATGGTAAATTATGCATAATAAGAAAGGATGTGTCAGACTCCCGATCAATTTGTCGTACTGCTGATTTAAGTGGGTCTGTGAGTGCCACTCTTACATATACATATGATAAATCCAAATTTATAGACCATATTTATGAATTTGTAGATATTGAGATATCTACTAATGGTTATGACTGGACACAGTTAAAGAGATATTCAGGAGCTGCTCAAGCCAGTGGAACAGAAACATTTGATATTAGCGAATATATTTCACCTACTACCAGTATTCGATTTTTAGAGTCTAGTATTTCACTTTCTTCAACTGATAAATCTTTTACCATTGATGATTTGCAGATTAGTTTTTTCATTTATACTCCTCACAGTAATAATGGACTTTATGTAGAAGATAATTTTTCAGTTCAGTCTTATGACAACAACCATGGAACAATTAATTGGAAAGGTAAATGGATAGAAAATGATGATCCAGCCAATGACCCGACGAACGGAAGCATCTTTATCACACCAGAAACTAAGTTGAGAGTCCAGGGTGATGGTTCTAGTAATAGCAGGTCAATTAGACGGGAAGTAGATCTAAGTAATGCAGCCTTTGCTACTTTAGTATTTACATATAGCAAATCTTCATTTAGTCATGAGTCGAACGATTGGGTGAATATATGTGTGGCAGCTGATCCTTTGACAAGTAATTTACAGCAACTGAAAAGAATTTCAGGTGTCGCTGCCAGTAATGGAACTGAGGTTATCCCTATTCCTTCTATTTATTTTTCAGAAAATACCACTATACATATTTTTGAATCTAATAATATTAATTTCACTAGTAATGAATATGTATTATTCGATGACATTACGATTGTTTTTAGTCACAAAGACTATATAGTTAAAGCTAAAGAGCCTTTGCCGGATGGTTATAGCTTCTCACCCGGAGCATCAGATTATCATCATGTTAGTTTTAATAATGATTGTGGTATAGGAAGTTGTTCAAACAATTTTGCACTTTGGGCAGCGGATCTGGAAATAGAAAAAAAAGTGAATAACAACAATCCCGAAGTAGGGAGCACCGTAACATTTACCATAACTATTATTAATAAAGGACCGAGTAATGCTACTGAAGTTTCGGCAAAAGATGTACTTCTAAACGGCTATACCTATGTTTCACATTCAGGTGATGGAAGCTATACTCCTTCAACTGGAGAATGGGAAATTGGCGATCTGGAATTTAACGAAAAAGTCACTCTGTATATAGTGGTTAAGATTAATGAACCCAGTGAGGATGTGGATTATTCCAATAAGGCTGAAATCATTAATTCAGTTCCTGGGGACCCGAACCCGGATAATAACACTTCAGTTTTAGATAATATTGAACCCAAATGTTCTCCATTATGGGAAATAAGAAAAACTGCAAGGACTGTTTTTTTTGATTCTGTGGGTCAAACTATCGAATATGATATTATTGTTAAAAATACTGGTAATGTAAGTATTGGGAATATTGTAGTTACCGACAATGATGTAAATACCGGTCCATTGTATGTAGCTGGCGATAGTAACGAAAACAACAGATTGGATATTGATGAAGAATGGAAATACTTTGCTTCCTATGAGATAACTCAGAATGATTTAGATAACTTTGGTTTTGTAAATCTGGCTACTGCGAGTGGTACAGTGTTTTGTGGTATATTGGATGATGTTGAAGATCGCGAAACTGTTGGGGCACATACTTACCCGGGTCTTGTTTTGAAGAAAACAGCCATTTCTGGTGCAAACTACTCGCAAGTTGGCGACATAATAAAATATGAGTATAAAATAATAAATACTGGAAATGTTACTTTTTATTGGTTCGATATTTATGACGATAAAATTGGTGAGCCTTTTATTACAATTGAAGAACCAATTGCGCCTGGAGACTCTTTAATAGTTACTGCTGAATATTCCGTGGTTGAAAATGATATAACAAATGGATATATAACAAATAATGCAAGAGCTGAGACTTTGTTTAATGATTGTTACTTAACCGCAGTGGATGATGAAACTGTGTACGGTGGTTCGGCTGATTTATCAATTAGTAAAACAAGTACTCCTACCATTGCAATAGCAGGACAAAAACTCATTTATTCCATTGTTGTAACAAATAATGGTCCTACAATGGCAAATGCACCTGTCATAACAGATGCATTACCAACGGGCTTGGCAGCTATACGATATCGCGTGAACGGAGGCAGTTGGATAAGTGGTTGGGGCGGCAGCTATACGCACCCTTCGGCATTGCCGGCAACTTCCGGTAATAATACCATTATCATTGAAATTGAGGCTAATTTAGCCATTAATCATTGCGATAGTTTGGTAAATACTGCTACTGTTTCATCCACCACAACAGACCTTGTGTCGACAAATAATACTGTAACAATCACAACAACAGTAGAAGATAAAGAGGCTCCGAGCATCACCTGTGCAACACC